>ENA-OPKB01000290-OPKB01000290.1-human-gut-metagenome-genome-assembly--contig:-NODE-290-length-13884-cov-2.506038_pt1 | contig 13884 bp, 8 predicted proteins | sample MGYA00241779_ERZ501685 | MGnify/ENA primary metagenome ERZ501685 (study PRJEB25962, sample SAMEA2042100) | human gut metagenome | biome: human gut; feature: human-associated habitat; material: faeces... | reverse complement strand
CGCAAGCTCTTCTACCGGCTGAATCGTGCCGACTTCATTGACTTCTTGGAGAGCAAGATGAAAGCGGAAGTAACCAATCGTTTTGGCGGTAAGTCGGAAATGACTGAGCTTACTCCCGATTATATCCGTGTGCAGGTAACACCTCAAAGTACCTGGCAGATGAAACTTTTGTCAGTGAACGACAGTACCCGTCTTATCTGTACTGTTTCTACAGTTTGTGCTCCGGCTTGTGACAGTCATATCAAGTTTTATACTACCGGTTGGGAAGAGTTACCCGCTGCATCCTATCTGGCATCATTACCTAATATGGATGATTTTATTGTGCCTGCTTCCGATACGGTAGATGTGTACCGCTATCAGGATGCTCGCCTTCAGGCTGATATGCTTTTAATGAAAGCCGACCTTTCGGGCAAGGACGCTACGCTGACTTTTACTTTTACCACTCCCGACTATATGGAAAAAGAAGCAGCGGAAAAACTGAAACCGTTTCTCCGCGCCCCTATAACCTATACGTGGAAAGAAGGGAAGTTCAATAATTAAGTATAAGGTATAAAATAATAAGGCTTACAGAAGCTAAGCTAATGTAGAGTATCATAGGGGCAGTGTAGCTTTCCTTATCTCTTATACTTAATTTTCATACTTAATTCTTCATGTTTGATTTTTATTTTACTTTGATTTTGTCGAATCCTTCTCCGTATACTCCGATTACCTGACTTTGTGACACGAAGGCATTCGGGTCTATGTCTTTTATCAGCCGGAAGATAATGGTTGATTCCCGTTTTTTGGCAAGTACAAACAGCATTTTTATTTCCTTGCCGGTATAGAATCCGGAAGCATTTATAACTGTCGCGCCGCGGTGAGGATACACATTGATATGTCTGGCTATCTCCTCATACTTTTCGCTGATGATGAAAAACTGCACGGATTGGCGTGCACTGTTTACTACTTGATCCAGAACGAAACTACAGATGTATAGGGTGACGTAGCCGTATACTACTTTTTCCCAGTCTTTCAGCACGAAGTAGCTGGAAGAGATGATGATAAGGTCACAAAACAGCATGACCCGCCCCAATGTAATGTCCCTGTATTTGTTGATGATAGCTGCGATAATATCAGTTCCGCCCGTACTTCCGTTCGAAGAGAAAGCAATGCCGATGCCGCCGCCACAGAAAGATGCTCCGATGACACATGCCATGAAAGGCTGGTCGTTCAGTAGGTGAACGCTGTCTGTCAGTTGCTGAATGATTGGCAGAAAGGAAGTCAGGGTAAAAACGGCAAAGATTGTTTTGATGCTGAACTTCCATCCTAAAATACGGATAGCAAGCAATAACAGTAGGAAGTTGATGCCGAAATAAACATATTGTACCGGCAGTCCTGTTGCAAAATATACCAGTGAGGCAATACCTGGTACTCCGCCTGTGGTAATATCGTTGGGGAGCAGGAATACTGTCCATCCGATACCATACATAATCATGCCTAAAGCAATCATTAAATAATCCCGCATTTCACGAAATATGTTCTGCCGGGAAGGAATGTGCATGTTCATTTGTAGTTTGCAGTTAGATTTGCGGCAAAGATAGATATTTTATCAATCTCGAAATATAAGTTATCGGTTATTTGTATTAGTTCGGATGAAATAAATTTGCTTGTGGTAATAATTCTTTTGAAATGCCTGAACTTAGCTTCTTAAATGTTAGGTAGCCTGCATTTGGCAGAACTAATGTTTTTTGTACACTATTCTATTTGCATTACTCTAAATCATAATAAAAATCAAAAGAGAAAGTCTTTGTATCAAATGTAATATATAAATAATTTTAAGAATGCATCATCTTTGCAATATAGATATTGTGTTCGAACACAGTATTTGAATATCGTTAATCTTATATTTATTTTATGACATTTTAGCTGGATTGTTATATTATTAATTAAAAATTATATTGTTAAACTATGAGAATTCTACACAAAAAACTTTGTCTGTTGATGTTTCTGTTAACAGGCTGTTCTCTCGGCATTTTTGCCCAAAATAGAACAATTACCGGTACGGTTCGAGACGCCGTTGATGTGGTGATTGGTGCTTCTGTCACAGTAAAGGGCAACAGTTCTATCGGTACGATAACTGATATGGATGGCAAGTTCAGGATCTCAGTACCTTCTTCCGCTAGAGATTTGGTGATTAAATTTATCGGATATGATGATGCTGTAATCAGATTGGGTACACCTACTGATTATAAGGTTACGTTGAAAGAGTCTTCCGTGATGTTGGAAGAAGTAGTAGCTATTGGTTATGCCAAGGTGAAGCGTAAAGATTTGACAGGTGCTATTTCATCGGTAGGCGGTAAAGAATTAGCTAATGTACCGGTAACAACCGCGATGCAGGCGTTGCAAGGAAAAGCTGCCGGTGTAAATATCGTAACAGAGAGTGGTGCTCCAGGTGCAGGTGCCAACATTACCATTCGTGGTGGTATGTCATTGACTCAAAGTACTGAACCTCTTTATATTGTAGATGGATTTGAGATGGGAAGTGCTCTTGATAATATTGATATTAATGACATTGAAAGTATTGACGTGCTGAAAGATGCTTCTTCGACAGCTATTTATGGTGCTCGCGGTTCCAATGGTATTATTTTGATTACTACTAAATCTGGTAAGAAAGGTAAGACACAAGTTTCTTACAATACCTATTTTTCTTTCGATAAGTTAGCCAAAAAATTAGATTTAATGTCTAATGTAGAAGATTTTGTGAAATACCAGTATGAGTTTGCTGAGTTGACAGGTATTACTCCTACGTGGAGTGCTTTTTATGATGATGGCATGGCTACGGATGCCACAGGTTTTTATACGGGTGTATATGACCGTATACATGAGCGTTACGCTGATGCATCTTCTATTGACTGGCAGGATGAAGTATTCGGTGGATATGCCATGACGCAGAGCCATAATGTAAATATCTCTACCGGAACGGAAAAGACTCAGGTGATGTTGAGTTATAATTATAATGGACAGGATGGTCTGCTTGCCAATCATTCAGCCAATAAAAGTGCTTTCCGTGCAAAAATCAATTCAGAACTTTATAAAGGAATTCGCCTAGATGTCAACGCAATGTTTAATAACAAGAGTGTAGATGGCGGCGGCAGTTATTCTGGTATGAAGTATGTGTTACGTCAACCTATCAGCGGTGGTACTTACTTTACCCGTGACCAAATGTTGACAGAGCAGACCTATGTGGATTTTCGTGGAGCTGAGAGTTCCTATACGGCTTCTAACCCTTTGATACAGAACGAAGCTTCTACTTCCAATAAACGTTCTCGTATGTTTTCTGTAAATGCCGGTTTAGAGTTTGACTTTCTGAAACACTTTACTTACCGCATTGCCGGAAGCTACAGATGGAATAGCAGCAAATCCACTTCATTTTCCGATGAACGCTCTACCGGTTACCTGATGGACCCAGTTAATACGGGTATGACGGGAAGCATAGGAAATAGTGAATCTTATTCTTATCAGATAATGAATACTTTGAACTATAATCAGACTTTTGCAAAGAAGCATAAGGTAAATCTTTTATTGGGTCACGAAGTGAGTTATAGTGAAGATGAAAGCAATTCTATCAGCGTGAAGCAGATGCCCTATCCTAACCATGGAATTGATGATATTTCATTGGGAAATGTAGAAGAAAAGAAATCAGGTCATGGACATAGTGGAATCGTTTCTGCTTTCTTACGCGCTAACTATACATTTGATGAACGTTATTTGCTGACTGCAACTCTTCGTGCCGATGGTTCTTCTAAATTTGCCAAAGGACATCAGTGGGGAGTTTTTCCTTCAGCTTCAGTTGCATGGAGAATTTCTGAGGAAAGTTTCTGGAAAGAGAATCGTATCAATGATGTTGTCAATAGTTTGAAATTGCGTGTTGGTTATGGTACTACAGGTAACAATGGCGTGGGAAGCTTCTCTTACCGCACTAATGTTTCATTGACCTCTTACCCTATGAATAATGTAATGACTAATCCTGCTTATGTATTAGGTACGCAGTTGGGTAACCCGGAATTGAAATGGGAGACACAAGTAGCTACCAATGTTGGCCTTGATGTGTCTTTATTCAATAGCAGAGTAAATTTGACAGCAGAATGGTATAATAATCAAGCGAATGACTTGTTATTGAACTGTGTTGTTCCATCTTCTACAGGTTATTCTACACAATATCAAAATGTAGGTAAGATGCGCAACAGAGGTTGGGAAGTCACGCTGAATACAGTGAATATCCGAACTAAAAATTTCAGTTGGACAAGTGATTTGAATTTGTCTTTTAATAAATCAAAAGTAGTAGCGTTGGAGCAAGGACAGACTGAAAAGACATTCAGTGCAGGTGATTCCCGTTCAGGTATGGTTACCTACTATGCAACAGTCGGCGAAGCTTTAGGTGAAATGTACGGTTATAAATATGAAGGTATTTATACAGCGGAGGATTTCATTGAGGGAAAAGATGGTAAACTGACTTTGCGTGAAGGAATTGTGAAGCCTAAGTCGGGAACTCCTCAACCAGGTGATATTAAGTATGCAGCCGATGATGTAGACGAAGAAGGGAATCCTATATTTACTAAGAAAAATGTGAAAATTGGTAATGGAACTCCAGATTGTATCGGCGGTTTCAATAATACGTTTACTTATAAAGGTTTTGATTTAAGTGTTTTCTTGAAATTTGCCATTGGCCAGGATATCTATAATGCAAATAAACAGAGCTTAACTACTTATTCTATATTTGAGAATATTCCACAGGAATTCAGTAACTATTACCGTGTAGTAGATCCTTCTACCGGAAAACAAGCAACGCTGTCACGTATGCAGGAAATGAACCCCGATGGTTCTGCACGTATTTGGGGATTGACTAAAAATAACAAGGAATGGGGCTTCTATCCTTCTTCTTATTTTGTTGAAGACGGTTCTTACTTGCGGTTGGCTCAGATTACATTGGGGTATACCTTGCCGAAAACGTGGTTGAAGAAAGCGATGATTTCCAATGCCCGTATTTATTTTACAGCTAACAATGTGGCTACACTTACCGGATATTCAGGCTATGACCCTGAGGTGAGAGCTGCTAAGGATAACGTGGTTACTACTCCGGGATATGACAGTTCCGCATATCCCCGTTCAAGAAGTTATGTTGTTGGTCTTAATTTAACGTTTTAATTAGAAAAAGAATATGAATAGCAAAATATTTAAATGGGCTGGTTTGAAAAAGAAACTGGTTATGGTGGCAATACTCAGTTTTTCGTTGGGTATGAGCATGACATCATGCACTGATTGGCTGGAAATGGAGTCTTATACCTCTGACGATGTTGATTATATATTTGAGAATGAGACTAAAGCGGATTTGTTTGTACAAGGGTGTTACAGAGGACTTATACACAAGGAGATGTTTTATAATCTTGGTATGGGTGAAACGGTAGTGCATACGGCAGAGGATGGTTTCAGTAGTAAATACAAGGCATGTAATTATGATTTTGACCCATTGGTTCCTACCACTGTTACAACTATCTTTAAAGAGGGATACCGTATTATTGAATCAACAAATGTCGCTATCAGCCGTTTGAAGAAGATGCCCGAAACTGTGAAGCGAAATCAATTGTTAGGGGAAGCATTGGCCATTCGTGCATTCTGTTACCACAACTTGATACGTATCTATGGAGATGTACCTGCTGTATATGTTCCCCTGGAAGAAATGGATGCAAATGATGAGAACCGTTTTTATCCGAAACGTTCACCTCGTGATGGTATATATGACCAAATTGTTTCGGACTTGCAACAGGCTACAGAATGGTTACCTTGGTACGAGGAGAGCGGTTATACTTCGACCGAGCGTCTTACCAAACAAGGAGCATATGCATTGCTGGCACGTATTGCTCTTTATGCAGGAGGTTATTCATTGCGCTGGGATTTGGAGACAAATGATCCTGCAACTTTGAAAATGGCTCGTCGGGATGATGCTACACGTGTTAAGGAATTATATGAAATAGCGAATGATGCATGCTTTCAAATCAAAGAACATGGAAAGAACTCATTGGTACAGGGAAAAGACGGAATGAGTGGTTTCCAATATCTGTGGTATAATCATTGCCAGCGTAAACTTACGGAGACAGAATCTGAAATGATTTGGCAATTGGCAGAATATGGTGACAAGACCAACTCGGAATTTGGACTTTATCTGCAGCCAGGTTCTTATAATGGAACATATGGTTCACGCAAGACATTACAGTTTGTTCTGCCAACTTATTATCTTTCATTTGATAAAAAGGATACTCGTCGGGATGTAACATGTACTTCATATAGTATCTACCCCAAAGATGGCGGTAAAAAAGGACCATGGATTGATACCGGTACTACTTATTCTTCTATACTATTGGGTAAGTGTCGTATCCAATGGTGTGTGGAACCGCAAGCTGCAAGCCAAAGAAATATCAATATTCCGCTTATACGTTATTCAGATGTACTTTTGATGTATGCTGAAACGGAGAATTACTTGAATAACGGTCCTACTCCCGAGGCTGAAGCTGCCTTGAAGGAAGTACGTACCCGTGCCGGAGTGGGTGAACTGCCTATTCCAACCGATCAGCAAGGTTTTGAAGATGCGCTTGTGCAGGAACGTAAATGGGAGTTTGCCGGAGAATTTACTCTTCGTAGCGATTTAATTCGTATGGGACGTTTGGCTAAGGAGTTGAGACAGGCCAAGCAGGATATGAAAGACTTGTCCGATCGTAAGGGTGCATATGCCAATGTGCCGAAATATAGATTGTATAAATATCAGGAAGACGGTCAAAAGTACGGTGATAAGTTCCTTGCCATAGATTATATTGAACTGACAGATCCTACGGAGATAGCTACAGTAAAAAATATTCCAGAAGACGAAAAGCAGTATAGTGATTATGAAACAGAACTGATTGAAATTGTGAAGAATCATCGTTCTAATGTAACTTCGCAGGATAAATGGTATCCTAGGGCAATGTTTGAAGCTTTCAGCAGTGAATTCAATATGAAAGGACAAGCTATTGTCGGATTTGCCAAATCTGCTAGAGGTAAGATACAAGTAGGCAAGATTATTTATCAACAGCCTACCGGTTCGGAGGAAAATGGAGGTTCTTATCCTGCTTGGATTGATAAAGGGGATGGTTCTGATGGATTATTTTATGGTTTCAAGGAGAACTTTTCTGAATTATGTCCGTTTGCTGCAAAATCTAGTGGACATCCTTTGATAGATAATCCAAATCTGACTCAATTGCCTGGCTATTGATAGCAAACTTCTCATAGACTGGAGCGTGGTTTTGTGACTGTGGCATTTATAACGCAGTTTGAGACCACGCTTTTTATTAACCTCTAATATTATTGAAAGTATGAAAATGACGAAGACTTTTCTTTTAAGTATGTTGTTGGCTTGTACTGGATGCACTGAAGAAATAAACACAAAAGAAGTATATGTCAAAGGAGATTCCGGAAAGTTTCCCGATTATGGTGAGGTGCTTGCCTTTCCTGGTGCAGAAGGTTTTGGGCGATATGCTACAGGTGGACGTGGTGGAGAAATATATCACGTTACTAATCTTAATGATGATGGTGAAGGTTCTTTTCGAGATGCGGTGAGTAAGTCTGACCGTATTATTGTATTTGATGTGGCTGGTATCATAAACCTGAAATCGACATTGATTTTCTCAAAAAATCTGACGATAGCCGGACAGACGGCTCCCGGTGATGGTATTGTCTTGTATGGTAATCGTGTATCGTTTACGGATGCAGATAATTTAATATGTCGTCATTTGCGTATTCGTATGGGAATTAAAGGTTCTGATGGCAAGGATGCCGCGGGAGTGGCTGATGGAGAAAATATGATATTTGATCACTTGTCTGTAACGTGGGGACGTGATGAGAATTTTTCTATAAACAGTACTACGGCACGTAACATAACTATACAGAATTCTATTATTGGACAGGGATTACAGAATCATTCTTGTGGTGGATTGATGCAAACCGATCTTGAAAATGGAATCACATTGTTTCGTAACCTTTATATTGATAACAAGACTCGTAATCCGAAAGTTAAGGGGCTGAACCAATTCGTGAATAATGTTGTATATAATTGGGGAAGTGGCGCTGCGTATAACATGAGTGGTGATTCTGAAGGCAGTTCGTTGACTTCAATTGAAAATAACTATTTTATTAAAGGTCCTGTGGTTAACTGGCAGAATGTACGTCAGGAAGATGGCAGCATAAAGGTGGAATTGGTTGATATGTCACCAACCAAGCCGTTTATCGGTGGAAATGAACGTTTTAATACTTATTGTGTTGGAAACTTTTATGATGAAGATAAGAATGGTGTTTTGAATGGGGTAGAAATACTTCCTGCAATCAATTGGGAAGAACTTTGTTCTGGTAATCCGACTTTTCTTGCCACGTGTCCGGAAATATTTCCTACTATTTCTCAGCAATCGGATGCCGAAAAAGCATATGAATGGATTGTGAAATATGTTGGTGCAAGTCTGCCTGTGCGCGATCAGGTGGATGCTTATCTTATCAGCGAACTGACTTCATTGGGAGAAAAAGGGACTATAATCCAAAATGAACAAGATACACAACAGTTTCCTTTAGGTGGTGTAGGTGAAATAGAATCTGGAGTGAGCCTCTCTGATACTGATGGTGATGGTATGCCTGATGAGTTTGAAGACGGATATGGTTTGGATAAGAATAATCCGGACGATGCTTCACAAATGGCAGAAAACGGATATACCAATATTGAGAATTATATATTTACGCTTGATGAAAGATTGGATAAATAATTTTTTTATGATAAAATTATTGATGAAATACCTGCTATTTGCCGGAGTAATGGCAGTAGTAGTTGGCTGTACCGAAGAAAAAATGGAGGAAGTCTTTATAGAACAACCTAATTCTTTTCATATAAAAGTAGAAGGTGATGAAGCTTTTGCTTTGAATATTCCTTCCGGTGGAAAAATCGGTATTAATGGTAAAGAGGTACAAGTCTTGTCAAAAGGGTTGGTTAGTTTATATGAAGTGCCTGCAGAGGAAAAATATACGGTATATTATCCTTTAAGCGTACAGCTGCAAGAGGAGCGAATGAAGTTTAACATGCCCAAGGACCAGATTTACCGTACTGGCGGAGTTGATGTAGCAGCGTGTCCGTATTATGCCGTTGCTGATAATGAAGGATTGGCGGATTTGAAATTGAAACCGGCATTGGGTGCGTTAAAATTGATAATACCTGCCAATCAGGAATTTGCTTCTATATCATCTGTCGTTTTGAAATCAGAATCGGATGATATAATGGCTGGATGTATAGAATTGGATTTGGAAAGTGGTAATATTATCACTAAGGAAAATATGTCTCGTGAAGTCGTTTTAAAAGGAAATATTGATATAACTGAGAATAATGAAGCTATTATTGTTCTACCTCCGCAAACATTTACTGGGAAATTGGATGTGATGCTTGTGGCTCCGAAAGGAGGAGGAACGTATAGCCTTGATTTAACAGGAAAATCTATAGAAGCAGGTAAAGTACTTACTGCAACGCTTGATAATATAGATTGGGAAATGTGGACTTATTATTATGGTACTTCTAATTGTGTGATAGTACCACCGGGACAGCTTTCTGTTACAGTGAATTGTGCTGCCTATTATACTACTAGTCCTGTTTATGCATATGAGAATATCTCTGCAGGAGATAATTATTTACCGTTGTCTGCTGCACAATTGTGGAATGATGTTTCTTCTGATTTTGTAAAGGGAGTAACACTCTCTTCAGATCGTAAATCATTTACTGTAAATCTTGACGGACGACCAGGGAATGCAGTGATAGCTGTTTATGACAAGGATGATCCTAAAACGGAAGATGCTAAGATTTTGTGGTCATTTCATATTTGGGTGACAGAGGTCAAGGAACAGCATTTGGGTATGAACGTAAAGGGAAATAGCTATACTGTACTTGACAGAAATTTAGGAGCGACTTCCGTTATTCCTGGAGAACGTTCCTCTATAGGATTACTTTATCAATGGGGGCGGAAAGATCCGTTTGTAGGTACAGGGGAGTATGGAAAAAATAGTAATGCCAAAATGTACAATGAAGTCGGAGAAGTTGCTTTTGCTACAGTTAAAGGTGGAGAAAGTACAGGCAATGTGAAATATGCCATACAAAATCCAACAAAGTTCATTATGTATTCTCGGAGTAAAAGCAATACAGCTAATCTACCTTATTATTGTGCTTACGATTGGCTATACTATGCTGATTGGGCATTATGGGGGAATCCAGAGGGATATACTTATCCGAAAGCATCCAATCTTACAAAATCTATATATGACCCGAGTCCAGAAGGTTATATGGTAGCTCCTAATGATACATGGATGGGAGCCAGCGATGGTTACGATAAAACTTCAAGTATTTTTGCTGCAGCAGAATGGAGTAAGGGATATGTTATGGTGGATGATAGCGGACAAAACTGGTGGTATCCGATAGGAGGATGGCGTAGTCGCAAGAATGGAAAATTAACTGCAGCAGATACTAATGGTTATTATTGGTGTAGTTCTACTGATAGAGAGAAGGCCGCGAATTCTGTACATCTAACTCTTGGTAAAGATGATGTCAAACTGAATTCGAATAATAGTCGTGCTAATTCCAGTTTGATACGTTGCGTCAAGATACAGAAATAGAAATAAAACTTTCATTCTCTACGCTAATGTGAGATAGCTCTAATAAGAATGAAAGTATTTCATTTGAACAGATAAGATAGGGAGGATTAGCTATTATAAAAAATATGGAGCTATAAAATATTTTGTGTAAATGGAAAATACGGGATTCAAAAATGAGTTCCGTATTTCTTATTTACACAAAACTTTGCATTGTTCGATTTGTTCTTGATAGAATTGACAGACTGTTTTCAATTCAAATTTTTTGTTTTCGTCATTGAGTAGAGTAGTGGTAGTATATTCTTTCTGTTCAGAGTTGAACTCTAACATTCGTTGTTGTAACTCTGTTTGTTTATCAAGAATGATTTTTTGAATATACTTTTATTGGGACAGTTTGGTTTTGGCTTATTTCGTGTAAAGTCCCAATAACGGGGTAGGACAGATATGCCTAAACTTTGGTATTTTCGCTTTCCACCTTTAGAGATTTGGAGCATTAATGGGTTTTCACCATTGGATAATGTCTTTGATTTGTAGCAAACTACTGAAATACAAGCATTCATGATGTTTTTTCGGTTTACATCTTGGTTTACATGCACCCCCTGAAACCGGGTCAATGTAAAAACCTGAGGGGTAATATTTGTAAAAATCCTATCTTTGCATAAAACTAACTCAGAAATCTTATGGACAACAACGGCTACCGTCTCCTTCTTCCTGAAGGGACATTGGATTATTTCATCATCTCGGACGTAAAGGAAAGCGCATCGGAAATAGTGATTTATTTAGAAGAAAAGAATGAAGTTCCTAAAGAATACGCAGGAATGAAAGTTGAGAGCAAGGGTTTTTACGAACCTGTTGTGGTTCAGGATTTCCCCATACGCGGCAAGAAGCTTTTTCTGAACGTGCGCCGGCGCAGGTGGGTTGTCAAGGATGAGAACCGTTACGTGAGCCGTGACTGGAAACTGGTTGCCGGTGGTAGCCGTATGACGCATGAATTTGCGTCTTTTTTAAAAGAATTATATTGATAAGCTGCCGGTGGGCTGCAGGCTGTTGGGAACGCTGTTCGGGATCGACGGGGAACTGCTCGAGCGGCAATACCGGAATCACCTGAGCGGTTATCTCTGTTGGGAGCAGCTTCCTCATGCCGAAGAATGGCTTCTTTTCGAGAAGAACATCGGTGTTTATGTGGGACTGGATGAAGTCTGCCTTTCCCGCGGAGAATTATATACCGTGTTGATAAACAAGGAGAGAAAAGGCCGTTCGGGCAGTCTTATCGCCGTTGTGAAAGGAACAGATGTAAAGACCGTGACCTCCGTACTGCTCCGTCTTTCCCGCCGCAGACGCTTTCAGGTCAGGGAGATAACCATGGATATGGCTCCGAACATGGAGCAGATCGCCCGCCTCTGTTTTCCCGCCGCACGCCGCGTCACAGACCGTTTCCATGTGCAGAAACTCGCTTATGAGGCGGTTCAGGATATGCGCGTTAAAGCACGTTGGGAGGCTTTGGACGAAGAATCCGTTCAGATCGCCCATGCCAAAGCCTGCGGGAAGATATATCATGCGCCGGTCTTTGAAAACGGTGATTCACGCAAACAGCTTCTTTCGAGAAGCATTTACCTGTTATATAAGAAGGAATCCTTGTGGACGGAATCACAGCGCGTACGCGCCGGCATCCTGTTCCGGGAGTATCCCGATATTAAGAAAGCATACTACCTCTCCATGAGGCTCGGACTGATATACCACCAATGCAGGTACAAGGATGCGGCATTGACGCATCTTGCCCGCTGGTATGACGAGGTGGAAAAATCAGGGTTTCTTGCTTTCGGAAGAGTGGCACGTTCCGTACAGATGCATTACCGGGAAATAATCAACTTCTTTGACAGACGTTCAACAAACGCTGCTTCCGAATCGTTCAATGCAAAAATAAAGGAGTTCCGCACACAATTCAGAGGAGTAAAGGACAGAGCTTTCTTCCTGTTCAGACTGGCGAAAATTTATGCATAAACTATGAATCCCTCAGGTTTTTACGTTGACCCGAATTGCTTCAAATGCTGTCTTTTAATATAACAAAATTAGTTTACTTTTACATAGTAGGTCTCACTGTAAGTATCCGGATTTCCCCAACCATTTACTCCATAATACCGAAGTATCAGTTTATTTTTAGTTAACGAAATTACCTCATATTTGTATTCACTATATCCATCGTTTTCAATTAGTACCTTAGAGTTCTCATCGTATATATATGAACTGTATTCTTTGATACTACCATCAACGTCAATACCATAAGTGTCTTTTTCTTCAAAAACAAGATATGGATAACCTCCGTCATCTATCCAGTCTTGGTAAGTATAGTGTGTAGTTACACCATTTTCAACATATATATGACTATCTACTTTCCATTTGCCAATAAGGCTTACATTATCGCTATCTTCATCATCATCACAAGCTACAAAGTTAACACTCATAATTACGGCAATTATTGCCATTCCGATTAATCTTAAAGTTTTCATTGTCTTTCTTTTAAGTAGTTAATTCATTTTTTATTCTATAAAATTCCAAACTTCGGCAAGTATTTCGTCAAACTCTTCAATCGAGTGCCCTGTACTAAATACTTGCTTATTTGTAGGTTTCCCAATCTCCCTAATATGTAGTTCGGGAAAGTAGTGGTTTGTTCCGTCATAGTAGCGATGCGAGAACGTTAGTTTGTAAAGTTCCCAGCCACCGAATATGATTTCACAAGGTTCATACTCATTGTTGAAGAAGCCAATAGTATTAAGAGAGGTGTTTTCACTTGCCTTGAACATATAACGATATGCCCCTACGGGAATAATATATCGTATACCTATCAATGGCTTTGTACCTAAAGTCCTTTCTACATAGGAACTCCTCAAATTCCCTTTGATATAAATGAAATAGTTCTCATCTATATATGAGTGTGCTTCATTATTCCACTCATGCTTTAATTCAGCAATGGTTAGTTTAAATTCATTCAAGGTCATAATGTTATGCCTTTTTGTATTCGGTAACTTTTTCTTTCACGTTCCTATAGAAAGCAGTTAGTAAATAGCTATACAGTGCGAGGAACACAGCAATAGCTGCACACCGTTTTAATAAATGGCTACATTAGAGGATAATACTGTCTGTTTCTTGGCGATATGTATTGTAGTCAGTGTTCCCTACTGGCTGTTATACAAAAAAGAAGCGTGGGGA
>ENA-OPKB01000272-OPKB01000272.1-human-gut-metagenome-genome-assembly--contig:-NODE-272-length-14650-cov-2.550462_pt1 | contig 14650 bp, 16 predicted proteins | sample MGYA00241779_ERZ501685 | MGnify/ENA primary metagenome ERZ501685 (study PRJEB25962, sample SAMEA2042100) | human gut metagenome | biome: human gut; feature: human-associated habitat; material: faeces... | reverse complement strand
TTACCTATCCGGCAATTTTGAACGACTATATCGTTATGGATAAAGAAACCGGCGAAGAAGAAGTGCGCGATGCCAATGCTCCGATGGCAGCGTTGGTATTTAAAACAACTTCCGACCCCTTTGTTGGCCGTCTAAGTTATTTCCGTGTATTCTCAGGCTCAATTAAAGCAGATAGCGTAGTTTATAATTCCCGCCGTGAAGAAGAAGAGCGTATTGCTAACATCTTCACAATGCGTGGTAAGACCCAGATTCCTATGAAGCAGGTTCCTGCCGGTGATATCGGTACCGGCGCAAGAGAGATCGGTTATATGTACGGACAGTACAAGAGACTGACCGGCCTGTATGAAGGTGTTCTGACCGGTAAGGGTTTAAGCTACGGTGGATCCCTGGCAAGAACCGAAGCAACCGGTTACGGTCTGCTGTATCTGACAGAGGAGATGTTAAAGTGCAATGGCAAGGATATCGCAGGCAAGACTGTTACTGTATCCGGTGCCGGCAATGTAGCGATCTACGCTATCCAGAAAGCAGAGCAGTTAGGTGCAAAGGTAGTTACCTGTTCCGATTCTACCGGCTGGATCTATGATCCCGAAGGAATCGATGTAGCTCTGTTACGCGAAGTGAAGGAAGTTAAGCGTGCAAGACTGACTGAGTATGCAGCAGCAAGACCCAGTGCACAGTATCATGAGAAGAAGAACGGTGAGCACGGTGTATGGACTGTTAAGTGTGATGTAGCTCTTCCCTGCGCAACCCAGAACGAGCTGGATCTGGAGGATGCAAAGCAGCTCGTAGCTAACGGCGTATTCGCTGTAGCAGAGGGCGCTAACATGCCTACCACCATGGAAGCTACCGAGTACTTCCAAAAGAACGGCGTGCTGTTCTGCCCTGGCAAGGCATCCAACGCAGGCGGTGTTGCTACCTCCGCTCTGGAGATGAGCCAGAACAGTGAGAGACTTTCCTGGACCTTCGAAGAAGTAGATGCCAAGCTGAAGAACATCATGGTGAACATCTTCCATAATCTGGATGATGCAGCTAAAAAGTACGGTATGGAAGGCAACTACGTAGCAGGTGCGAACATCGCAGGCTTCCTGAAGGTTGCAGATGCTATGACCGCTCAGGGTGTATGCTAATTAAGAATTTCTAAGATAATATAAGATATTGAGAAGTCCTGGAAATGTTGAATTTCTGGGGCTTTTCTTTATGTATTGATAAGACATGCAAATTGTCAGAATATTCATAAATAGAAGATAATTTACGTTGTTTTGAGGTCGTTATATACACGTGATACACAAGTGATATACAGGTGGTATACACTCGTTTTTACTGATTTTGAATGCTTTTGGAAGCATTTCATCCTTTGCTTTTCAAGATGATTTAGGCTGAACATAAGTGTGACGTTAAATAAAAGAAATATCATAAGTGCATCCAGCAATCAGTCTTGATTTATTGTTTTATATCTTGTTCACTTCTGTAAGAAGTTCTTCTAAAGTCTTATGGGTGTATGTTCCTTTGGTGGTGTCGTTCTTCATACTGTGTCCCATAATCAATTTGATACATACATCATTTGCTCCGGCGCTGTCCATAAGTGAAGCAAAGGTGTGTCTGCCATCGTGGGGCAGGTATTTCTTGTTTGCGTCGTAGCGGTTCTTGACGAGAGGGATAATTTTATCGTTCAGAGGGATAATTCTGTCTTTTCCGGCTTCGGTTTTCATGCCACCTACCATGTACTTTTCGTCTAAATGGACATTTTCCGTCTGGATTTCCAACAGCTCGGTTGGTCGCAAGCCGGTGTAAATCATAATCAAGATAATATCTACATTGTTGATTTCATATAGCTTCGACCAGAGTGTTTTGATTTCTTCATCGGAATACCTATCATGTATCTGCTCCGTAGAGTTTGTCCATTCATAAACCAGACCTTCTGTTAAATCCCTGTCTATGTATTCATTCAGTTTAGGGGAGGTGTTTTCGGTGACTAAACAGGAATTTGCAACACTGGTTGTAGCCATGCAGGTAATGTATGGAGAAGATTTTATTGGGACGGAACAAGCGTTGGATGTGTGGTACGCTTTGTTACATGATCTGGACTATCAGATTTTATCCAAGGTACTCCAACAATATATGCTGACAAATAAATTCAAGCCTATCGTTGCGGAACTGCGGGAGATTTATACAGAGCTGGTAAGTCCAACGATTTCTGATTGGAGCGAAGGATGGGAGAAAGTCAGCAGGGCAATCGGGCATTACGGAATGTATCAGGAGGAAGCGGCAATGGAAAGCTTTGATGAAGTTACCAGAGAAGTTGTAAAGCGCCTGGGGTTTCAGAATATCTGCCTGTCAGAAAATATCGTTGCGGATCGGGCAAGATTTGCAGAAATTTACCAAGCGATCCAAAGGCGGAAAAGAACAGAGGTGAACGTAGGAAGTGCATTAGCAAACTTGCGGGAAATGGTGCAGAATCGCTTGGCTGAACTGGAACAGAAAGGGCAAAAGTCAATAGAACAGGAAAAGGATAAAACCTAGCTTAGCAAGCACTTCCTGTGTTCCCTCACAGGCGATAAAATGAGCAATTTCCTTTGCAGAAGAAATGCTCAAATTTATCATTTGGGGAGAATTCCCTAACCCTTAAAATCATTTGAAAGGATGGAACGATATGGCAAAGGATAGAGCAAACAGAACGAGGAAAAATGAGCTGAAGATTTATTTGAGTGATAACGAAAAAAATATCCTGGACAGGAAGGTGGAGTTGTCAAAGCGGAAGAGTGTTTCGGATTATATCAGGACACTAATACTCTTTGGATTTGTTTATGATGTGGATTATTCTTATCTAAGGCAATACAACGAAACACTTGGAAAAATCAGTGGAAATATGAACCAGATTGCGAAGAGAGTTAACAGCACCGGGAATGTTTATGAAGAGGATATGGCAGAAGTGAAGGCAATTATGGAACAGGTGTGGAAGACGCAGAAGGCGATGTTGAAGAAGCAGCCGCTGATACATAATGAGTAAGTTGAGTTCTCGGTGCAGGATTGTATAGTGCGGGAAGCATTACTCTAAAAAGCAGAAAAAAGTAGTAATTATTTGTTTGAACATAATATAAACGCAGGTGCGGAAAATAGTTATATAATGAATTACAGAAAGTAGAATTAAGTGAGCTATTGTGGGTATTTGAGGATGAATGGCAAAAAATATTAAAAAGCAAATTAATAGTGAACTTTTTTCGCTTTGTAATGGTTATATAAGATGTAAGACGTTTTATGATTGGAGAAAACGCTATGAAAGACAGCGAATTGATTCAAAAAGTACATAGCGGAAATAAAGAGGCAGTCGGTATTATTATTGAACGATATTATGCAGATATTTATCGCTTTTGTCTATATATGGTTCAAACAGAGGATGATGCCTACGACATTGCTCAGGAAACTTTTTTGAAATTTATGAAATATGGAACCTCCCATAAACATCATAATCTCAAAGGTTATCTCCTGACTATTGCAAGAAATATATGTTTTAATTATTTCCGGGATAAGAAAGAAAAAGTAACAGCCGTCGAATGGGAGGAGATTGATAAAATTCCAAACCATAAAGATATGCTGACCGAAGCGGAGGATGCCGTTTATCTGAGAAATTTATTAAAGGAACTTTCGCAGGATACGAGGGAAGTTATTATTCTGCGTATTTATGAAGAAATGAAATTTAAAGATATTGCAAAGATTATGGGGTGCAGTGTTTCTACTACAAAGTCAAGATTTCGATTAGGTGTAAATCAGTTAAAAAAGTTAATGGAGAATGATTATGAGAGATAGCGAAATAAAGACTCTTTTTGCAAAGGCAGATGAGCAAGTTCATGTTGATGAAATAAGAAAACAAAAGACTTATTATGCAATGATTGAGGAAATGGAAAAGCAGAGAACGCCGATGATGTCTACAAAAAATATTTTGTTTCATCAATTTTGGTACATGGATAAATTGTTTTTTGCTGTTTATGGTGTCCTTATTTGTTTAGGAATTATTTTTATTACAGCATTGCAATATACCGGATTGAATCAAAATGGGATGATTACTGTATGTATGGTTGGAGCAGGTATTCTTAGCATAACGTCTATTAGTGTGATTGATAAATTGTTTTTTGGAAAAATGGCAGAGTTAGGAGAAAGCTGCTATTTCAATACAAAACAGTGTGTTGCTGCATGGCTGGTATTGTCTGGGATGATAAATGTTATGATATTGTTTTTGATAGCTGGCTATTTGAACTATCATTGGAGCGTTGGATTATTACAGGTGGGGCTGTACATTTTAACTCCATATCTAGTATCAAGTATAACTGCATTAGGAATTTTATCAATGGAAACAAGAGGAAAGAATTCATCTTTATTTGGCATGAGTGCCATCTTTTTATCAATAAGTTATGGAGTAATAGGTTCGATTCCGAGAGCACTTTTTGTAACAACTCTTTGGATATGGGCAGTAGCTTTTCTTGTGTCGGGACTTTTATTTGTAATGCAGATAAAAAAATTGCTTAGCAAAATGGAAAAAGGAGAAGTATTATGCACGAATTAAAGTTGATGGATGTACAAAAAAAATACAAGGATAAAGAAGCAGTCAGAAAATTCAATTATACATTTACAAATGGTGTGTATGGACTGTTGGGAGAAAATGGTGCGGGAAAAACAACATTAATGAGATTGATTTGTGGTGTTTTGCAGCCAACGGGGGGAAGTATTTATTGTGATGATATTGAGATAGACAGTATGGGAGCAGAGTATCGTAGGTTATTGGGCTATTTACCACAGGATTTTGGATATTATGGTGATTTTACTGCAGAACGCTTCCTGCGATATATGGCGGCATTGAAAGCACTACCGGAAGACTATGCCGATAGTCGTATTGACGAACTTTTAGATATGGTAGAGTTAAAAAATGTGAAAAAGAAAAAGCTGAAGACTTTTTCAGGAGGTATGATACGAAGAATAGGAATTGCACAGGCACTTCTAAATAATCCTGAAATTTTGATTTTAGATGAACCTACAGCAGGGCTTGATCCAAAGGAGAGAGTACGCTTTCGTAATGTGATTAGTTCACTTGGAAAAAATAGGATGGTTTTACTGTCTACACATATCGTATCTGATATAGATTATATTGCAGACCGTATTTTGATTATGAAGAATGGAGAACTGATTCAAGAAGGAACGGAGAAAGAGATTACTGACAAAGTAGAAGGATGTGTCTGGAAGTGTATTGTTTCTGAAAAAGAAGCAGGGCAGATAACCAGTAGCTTCATTGTAAGCAATATGAGAAGTAGGGGAGAAAATGTTGAACTAAGAATTGTTTCAGAAAGACAGCCGGTTGCAGGTGCAGAAAATGTGGAAAGTACACTGGAAGATGCATATCTTTATCTTACACAAATAGCAGGGGGAGAAAAAAATGCGACTTTATAAGATGGAGCTTTTTAAACTATTTCAAAATAAAATATTTAAAATAGGAATGTTGGCTGCGACAGGATTGCTGTTTCTGTATTTTTGGTTTGCAGAGGTCGGTGGAGAAATAGCGACAGTAGATGGGAAGTTTTATTCCGGTTATGAAGCAGTGCAGATGAATCGGAAGATTACGGAAGAATTTGAAGGTGATTTGACGGATGTAAAAGTGAATCAAATAATTGAAAAATATGGTTTGCCTACAAAACTTGAGGAAAATATGCCAGGGTGGAGAGATGGAAACTTTTTAAATGATTTTGTTACAAGATATTTTACCAATGGTGCATGGGAAAATGGTGTACTTCCAACGGAAAGATATTCTCTGGGGGAAACGGAATTGGGAAAAGCTTATGATGAAATTGGGAAAACACCTTATTTGGCATATACAACGGGATGGAAGGTATTCGTTGAAATGCTTCAGTTTGGATTGATTTTAGGAAGCATATTGATTATTTGCGGGGTGTCGACCATCTTCGCAGATGAAAGCCAGACGAAAATGCTGCCATTAATTTTTAGCACGGAAGAAGGAAGAAGAAAAGATGTTCATGCTAAAATTTTGGCTTCTTTTACATTCACTATTTTCATTTTTATGTGGTTTGTGTTAGTCAATTTAGTCTTATGCTGGATGATATATGGTTTGAAGGGATTTGAAAATATATCCTGGATGGTGCTTTCTCAACATATGCTTCAACCTGTATTATTTTTGAAATATCTTGGCATTTTATTAGGATTAGCTTTTCAGGCGCTTTTATCGTTATGCGCCATTGCACTATGCGTTTCTGCATATCAGAATAGCTCTTTTGGCGCAGTAATTATTGCGGCTGTATGTTGGGGACTTCCTGTATTGATAAGGATGTTTTTCGGGGGAATCATATGGCTTATAGTAGATTCTATGCCGATTTTTCTTGTCATGACGGGAATTGTAAATGACATATATGAGATATGGTATATTGTACTGGGAATAAATATTTGTTTTGCCATAGGGTGTTTGGTAAAAGGATTGGTATCTTATAAGACAAAACAATTTGCGTAAAAATAATTGGCTTATACAGGATGTGGAATGGGGTGATCATTTGGGAAGATTTTAATTCTATCAGTTGAGGATGGAGAAGAGCATATTATCAACCGTATTATATCGTGTGTGAGTGAAGATATAGAGGTTTTGAAACATAAAGCTGTCCATAAAGGGGAGCTTTGTTTTGAGGGACTTTATATTGATAAATGCAAGCGGCTTGTGGTTCGTAACGAAAATGAGATTGAACTTACATATACAGAATTTGAAAATTTATTGTTGTTGGCTCAAAATGCAGGAATAGTATTTAGCAAAGAGCAGATATATGATAGTGTTTGGAAAGAACCATATTTTGGTGATTACAACATTGTTATGAGCCATATACGCAATATACGGGAAAAGATAGAGGATAATCCAAGCAAGCCAATCTACATACAGACGGTTTGGGGAGTCGGATATAAATTAAATGAAAATCTAAAATGTGCAGGTATAGTAGAGAGTTTGTAATATCTGTTTTTAGTAGTGTTGCTAATGTGGAATGCATTGATAAGAATAGAACTTTATGCGGATTTTAAATCTCCATTACGTAAAAAAGTTCACTTTACGGTCATTTTACGGATAAGGGTATAATATTAAAATAGAAAGCTGTAAAATTCCACTTTGAATTTTACAGCTTTCTTGCGTATAATATATATGTAAATGAAGAAGCTATATCAAGGAAAGGAAGTTGATTTTGTGCCGAATATATTACCTGTATCAGATTTAAGAAATTATAATGAAGTGTTGAAAAATTGTCAGGTTGGAGAACCCGTGTTTTTGACGAAAAATGGCAGAGGCAAGTTTGTGGTTATGGATATTGAGGACTATGAGCGTGAAAAGGCAAAGAAAAAGCTGTTGATGAAGCTACAGGAAGCAGAAGAAGCCGTTAAGGATGAAAGTGTCTGGATGAGTTTGGATGAACTGAAGAAATCTGTCGGGGTATAGCCTATGATGAAATTGCGGATTAACCCTATTGTGGCAGAGGACTTGAAGAACATTAAAGAGTATATTGCGGAAGACAATGAAGAAATGGCAGTAAAGACCATTCAGGAGATATATGCTCGAATTGAGAATATACAGCAATTTCCGTATATGAGAGCTGATCTTGCTAAGAGGGTCAGCTTCCGGACGGATTATAAATATGTGATTTGCGGGAATTATGTTGTGCTGTATAAGATTGGAAAAGAGTATGTGGGGGGTGTCGGGTTGTGAATCGGTATCAGGATATCACGAAGATATTTTAGATAAGAGTTAAAATGATAAAGGGAACAGCTTATGCAAGTTACGTATATAGGGTTAAGTGAATATTTTCAAAGATGTATTCCGAAAGCAAAAAGAAAAGGATATTTCTTGATTATATCCTTAATTGCAAGGTATTCTGATGCACAAGATCTTTATGAAAAATTAGAAAAAGATTGGGCATCGTTGAATGATTTAACAGGTGATAAGATTTTATTCGTATTTTCAACACCTAAAGCTAGAAAAAGAGCATCTTTTTTTCATATACCAGGGAAAGAACCCTATGAAGGAGTAATGTGTCCATTTATCGAGTTGTTGAATGGAAGGGGTGTAGAGGATAATAACGGTTCATTTGAATTTCAATATGGTGGCTATAATAAAATTGATTGGAAACAAAGACATTCACAGACAATTACAGAATTTGCTATGAATTATAATATATTGGAGAAAGAAATTCCGTGTTTGTTTTTGTATGACTTAATTGGAAATAGATATAAGGTAATACCTGTAGGACAAAGTACGGATATTTATGTGATGATAAAGGCTATGGTTGAGGAGATAGCGGAATATAGAAAAAAGTGTGTAAATATTGAAGGGCAATTAGAAAAGTATAGAAAAATTGAGGAATATTATTGTTTATATGAGAAGCTGGAAAACGAGGCAGAGAAGGAAAATTCAAAACAATGTGTAGCTATTCGAAAGGTACTTCGGGAGGTGCAATCGTATAAGGAAGTTAAAGATGACATTTTCGACTCTAGAATAAAAAAGGATTTGAAGAGGATTGGACAATGGAAAAGACAATATTTTAGTTCCTTTGAAAAGGATGATGCTAATAAAAAGCATTATCTGGAGTTGAAAAAGAAAGAACAGAACATTGAAAATGAATTTAATTCAATATGGGATAATTTAGAAAATGTAATAAAGGAAAGGGGAAGAGAAAGAAGAGAGAATAGTAAAGTAACAATATTACATGATTTATTGTCAGCATGTGTCAAATTGCAGTCAAATTCTACATATTTTGCAATATCAGAAAATCAAAGAAATGACTTTGTAAGAGATTTACTAAAAATGGCGAAGTATGATGTGATAGATCAAACCAGAAGAGGAATATCGTCTACTGAAAAATGTGCTGGAGAAGTTGATATTTTAATTGAAGAAGATGGTTCGCCTGTAACTATAATTGAAGCATTAAATTTAGATAGTCTTAATACCCATTACTTGGATAGGCATATAGACAAAATCTACAGATACGATACTGTTGGAAATATGTTTAACATAATATTGTCATATGTTAGTGTATCCAATTTTAGTAAGTTTTGTGAGAAATATTTCAAGCACATAAAAGAACATCAGTATCTTTATCCGTTACTTTCAGCTGATGATAGTTTTAGGGTTGAGAATTTTCCATACTCAGATATCCGAGTAATGAAAACTGTACATAATAGAAATGGTTGTGATACTGTTTTGTATCATGTCTGCGTGTTGATTAGACAATAAAGAGTGGGATGAGAGATTGAACTAAGTTTAGTATAAGGAACAGCTTGAAATACTTGTTGAATGCTATATAGAAATAGAGGTATAATGATGTATATATAAGGAATATTGCCAATATTAGAGAATATATTAAGCTATTGAATTTTTTTATCTATGAGTTATTTGGAGTGCATTATAAGTTGGAAAGAATTCTATAATTATGGATATACTATAATGTATATGAAAAGGAGTTAAAGAGATGTATGCATATATGACGTCGAATGTCCGTAATTATAATGAATTGCAAGTTTTTCTAAAAAATTGTCATGATAAAAAAACGATGGAGATAGAGATAATTGATAAGATTCGTTTGACGAATATTGAATTGAATTTATTTTTAAGTGATTTTAAAGGGAACCAAAAATGGTTATTTCCCTATTTGGATAAAATGCGAGTGGTTAATTTAGGTAAATGGAATTGCGTGCTGATATTATCAACAGAGGTTCCTATAGTAGTTTATTCAAATATGTGTTTGTATGCACAGTATGTTGGAATATTAAAATGAGGATGGTGGGTACTGAGGATGAGTCAATTTAGTTATATTGATATATTTGCTGGATGTGGAGGTCTTTCTCTTGGATTGCATAATGCAGGATGGAAAGGCCTATTTGCTATTGAAAAAAGTAAAGATGCCTTTGAAACATTGAAATATAATTTGATTGATACAACGCAACATTTTGGTTGGAATGAATGGCTACCACAAACAGAACACGATATAAATGAGGTAATTAGTAAATACAGAAGTGAGTTGGAAAAACTTGCCGGAACTGTTACTTTGGTTGTTGGAGGACCACCATGCCAAGGCTTCTCTATGGCGGGACAGCGTAAGAAGAATGATATTCGAAACACACTGAGCGATTCATATATAGAATTTATAAGTATTGTGAAACCTAAATTTTTAGTTTTTGAAAATGTTCAGGGATTTACAATTGGTTTCAAAGACGAAAATGAAAAAAAGGGTGTTCCTTACTCAGTGATTTTGAAGGAAAAATTGGAAAAACTGGGATATAGTGTAGAGGGTAAAATGATAGATATCTCGGAATTTGGAGTACCGCAGACCAGAAAGCGTTATATTATGGTTGGTGTTTTACAAGGAAAACCAGAAATGTTTTTTGATATACTTTATAAGAGAAAAAAAGATTTTTTGAAAAAGAAGGGGCTAAATGAAAAGGTATCAGTGGGAGAGGCCATTGGGGATTTGTTAAAAGAAAATGGAACATTACCGACGCCGGATTTTAAGAATTATGTGTCTGGCGTTTATGGAGAGATACAAAGTAATTATCAAAAACTGATGAGAAAAGGCTTGGATAATATGGAAGGATGCGTAGCAGATAGTCATAGATTTGCTAAACATTCTGAAGAAACTAAGCGGATGAATGAGGAAATGCTACAAAAGTGTCCCAAGTTAAAGCGGGTAACTCCAAAAGATAATTTGATTAAAAACTTAAGAAAACGGGGGGTTACGGTTTTAGATGAAAGTAAAGCGGCACCAACTGTTACAGCGCATCCGGATGATTTTGTTCATTATTGTGAACCTAGAATATTGACTGTGCGAGAATCGGCGCGAATACAAAGTTTTCCAGATAGCTTTCAATTTAAAGGAAAATATACTACGGGTGGTCAGTTAAGAAAAATAGAAGTACCTCGTTGTACACAAGTTGGAAATGCCGTTCCACCTTTATTTGCAGAACAAATAGGAAATGCTTTAATGGAGATGATGAAAAATGGAATTACAGAATCGGAAAAATCTACAATTTAGAGTTAGTACGGCATTAAAAAGCATTATTGGTAAAGATTTAATAAATGATAAATACATAGCAGTATTTGAACTGGTAAAGAATGCATATGATGCAGGGGCTAAGCGAGTAGATATTATATTTGAAAATGTAAATACATTAAATTCTAAGCTGATCATTAAAGATGATGGTAAAGGAATGGATTTGCCTGACATAAGGGATAAATGGCTTTTTATTGCCTATTCAGAAAAAAAGAAAGAAAATAGAAAAGAGGTTTTAAATAAAAATACAGACAAAAAAGATTATAGAGAACATTTTAAAAGGGAGACAGCGGGAGCAAAAGGGGTAGGAAGATTTTCGTGTGACCGTTTGGGAGCAAAGGTAAATTTAAAATCAAAAACAAAAGACGATGAAAATATTAATTGTTTATGTATAGATTGGAGTAAATTTGAAATTAATGATGAACGTGAAATAAAGGAAGTAAAGGTTCCTTATTTTACGGAACAATCAGATGGATTTGAGCAGGGAACGGTGCTTGAAATTTGCGAATTGAGAGAACCATGGAAGAGAGCAGATTTTCTTGCATTAAAACGGGCATTAATGAAATTAATTAATCCTGAAAATGATTTGGCTGATGATATATTTGAAATTTATTTAAGCGTCGCAAGCGAATTGAACGCAGATCGTGGAGTGAAGAGAGATAATGAAAAGGTAAATGGAAAAATAAAAAATGATATCATTGAAAAATTAGGATTAAAAACAACTAATATAGAAGTGGAAATTTCGGAAGATGGCCAGACTATAAAAACTGAACTATGGGATAGAGGAGAGTTCATTTTCAAGTTTGAGGAAAAAAATTATAAATATATTGAATTAAAAAATATCAAGTTTAAATTACTTTATCTAAACAGAAGTGCAAAATATAATTTTTCGCTTGTTATGGGAATAACTCCTGTTAACTATGGGTCTGTAATGGTATATAAGAATGGTTTTAGAATATACCCTTATGGTGAACCGGGAGAAGATTTGTTTTATATAGATAGGAGAAAAAGCCAGGGACGAAATCGTTACCTAGGAACACGAGATATTATAGGAAGAATATTAATATTAGGTGAAAATGACGAGTTTATGGAAACCACAAGTCGGGATGGTGGTTTTGTCCTAAATGATACCGTGAATAAATTTTATGACTTTTTTACAAGAAGAGTTCTTAGAACATTGGAAAAGTATGTTGTTGATGTAATAGATTGGGGAGACCCAGGAAAAAAAGATTATGAACAAGGGGTAGAGCAGGGACTCTTACCCAGAGATGTAGGAGATAAGATCCTAGAACAATTTGCTGGTTATAGTAGTGCTAAAAGAAAAGAATTGATTTCATTTGAGTATAATAAATCTCTTATAGAGAAGATGAATGAAAAGAAGTCTGACGGTATAGAAGCTTCTGTACAGAAGCTTATTAGCATTGCGAACAAAACAGAAAATGAAGTGTTGTCAGAGTTGGCAGATAAAGTAAAGCGTGATACATATAAAATATTACAACAAAAAAGAGAAACGGACGTTGAATTAGAGAATACACAAGATAAGTTGGAAGCCGCACATAAAGAAATAAATTTGAGAAAACAGCAAAATTATTTTTTAGAGCAGGCTGTGAATAAGAACGAGAAATTTTTATTGAGTGGGATGCATTTAAGTTTAACATATTCTGAAGGGGCAAAGGGAAGTATGCTTGACTTAATGGATGCTCTCCGCAGAAAGCATGCAGATGATGAAGAAGTGCAACAGTATATATCGGAGATTATGATTAATATACAGAAAATTAATAAGGTCTCAGAATATGCTATTAAGGGCAATTTTAATTTAAAGTCAACAGAAGAAGAAAATGATATTAGAGATTTTATCATTCAGTATGTAGGAATGTCAAAATATAAGGGCATAGATATACAATTTGATTCAGATACGAACGAAAAATATTTGTGCATATTTGATGTTTCGTCTGTAGGTATAATTGTTGATAATATTGTAAGTAATGCAAAAAAGGCCGCTGCATCTATATTGCATATTAAGTTTTCCAATGAAGAGAATGGCATCTGTATTAATTTTTCTGACAATGGTAGAGGTTTGGATCCATTGATAGAAGACCCTTATTCGATTTTTGATTTGGGAATGACAACTACCAAAGTGCAAGGAGGAAATGGAATTGGACTAAATCATGTTAAATTACTGGTTGAAGACATGAATGGACATGTTGAGATAAATCAACAATGTCAAGTAGGCTTTGAATTAATAGTGAGGATCAAAAGATGAATGTAAACTTTAAAGTTTTATGGTTTGAAGACGAAATGGGTTGGAGACCTTCTTCAGAAAGAAGTATGAAAAAGATAATAGAAAGTCATAATCTTGTACCCATTATTACTTGGAAAAAAGGTGACGAGGGAGATGCTGAAGAAGAATTAAAAAAAGAGTATGATTTAATTCTTATGGATTATGAACTTAGGGGAACCATGGGTAATATATTAATAAAGAAATTGCGTCAATTTGATATTTATACAGATGTAGTATTCTATTCTGGCAATTATAATAAAATGGTTAAGGCGCTTTATAATATTGATGAAAAAGGAATGAATATTGAACCTGTTGATGGGATTTATTTTTCGGATAGAAAAAGAGAAGAATTATTTCCTAAGCTACAAAAAGTAGTAGACAAAGTGGTTAGACGAATGCAGGATATTGTCAATTTGCGAGGAGTTGTATTGGATAATGTTAGTGGTTTTGAAAATCAAATGCAAAATATACTAGTTCTTGCAGCTAATAAGTTTTCACAGGCTCAAATTAGGAGTTTGAATGAATATACCAAAAATAAACTCATAGTGCCAGCAAAAAACGAGTATATAAGAAAAATAGATGAAATTGAAAGTAATCCAGAAGCATTAAAGGCAATTATTAGTGCACCAGACTATTTTTTGGATTCATATAAAAAGGCTCGCTTGGTTGGAAGGGTAATAAAAATTTTAGTTGATGAGTATGGCTTGGTAATAGACAAAAAATATAACAAATTTGTAGAAGTATATTATAATGAAATTATTAAGTATAGAAATGCATTGGGACATGCAATGCGTAGTAATGAGCATGCAGATAGAGAAGTTTTTATTGGTGAGATAGATAAAACTCCACTTATTTTTACTGAAGACTTATTTAGACAAATGAGAGCAAGTCTAAATGAATATCAACAAGTAATTAATCTTGTGGAAAACTCATTTAATCAAATCTGAGATATTTTTAGAGAAGCATATAATTGATACAGGCAATGAAGAAATGCCGTGAATGTGAGTTGATATATAGTATAAATATTCATTCATCGAAATTGTCAGACAATCACTCGATACACGTGATATACAACCGACCTCAGAACCCCAGTAAATCTGCGGACACCTTAGAAGCTGCCATGACCGCTCAGGGTATTGTATAGTAAGTAAGCCATATTCCATATAAGTAAAATAATAAGAGTGCTGCATATGACCGAAAAGTTGTATGCAGCACTTTTTTTATACACATGTAAAAGTCCCTGTAAAGTAAACGTCAAATCCGTAAACGCTCCATATCCGGTACCTTTTCTGTCCTT
>ENA-OPKB01000260-OPKB01000260.1-human-gut-metagenome-genome-assembly--contig:-NODE-260-length-14948-cov-2.753710_pt1 | contig 14948 bp, 29 predicted proteins | sample MGYA00241779_ERZ501685 | MGnify/ENA primary metagenome ERZ501685 (study PRJEB25962, sample SAMEA2042100) | human gut metagenome | biome: human gut; feature: human-associated habitat; material: faeces... | reverse complement strand
ATTAATTCTTTCTTGGTCATATTCTTTTTTGTTGCGCAGGGCTTTCGCCCTGCTGGTTATTATGCTATCTTTAGCTCTTTAAGTCTCATATCTACCAATGATTTCAGCTTGCGAGTATCAAATAGTGGACTTCTATACCCATCTTTGATAAGCTGTATCATTTCTTTATAACCAACCTTACATACAACCTCTGTCTTCATGCTGTTATCATAAATAGCAGAATTGCAAGCGGTTATTGTGAATGCCATTGTTTTGTAACCTTTATCCTTCTTCATGATAGATGCAAACAAATACATATATACAGCATTTTTCATGCTATTCAAGGCATCTTCTTGACTGGCATTTACCTTTCTACCACCTAAAAAGTCACCACATTCAATTTCTTGACCTTTTTTGATATTAAAATGTACTGATGTACATTTTAATATCTGTTGCTTTCATATCTTCTATGTTTTAATTGTTAGTAATATTGGTTTCTTTTATATAGCTAAGATACTGATTATTAGCGATGTGTACAAATATAACCATCTGATTAACAGTGAGTTAAACTTGATTTAACTTAAAGTTGGATATTGACATGTTCATTTCAGTCGCGCTTTGTATGAATACCGTCCAATGATATGTGCAATGCTTTTTCATATATCGACTTATCACAATTAGAAAATAATCGTTAACTTTGTTCATACTTTTAAAATTATAGGTGCATGAAAAAAATTGTGACTTTATTTGCAACCGTGCTTCTGTTATACGGTTGTGGAAGTGTTCCTTTGACAGGCAGGAAACAGATGCTGCTTGTATCCGACTCCGAAGTGCTTTCATCAAGTCTGACCCAGTATTCGGAATATATCAAGTCGGCACCGATATCAAGTAACGCGACGAAGAAAGCGATGGTGACACGTGTCGGAAAGAAAATAGCCGCTGCCACGGAACAATACTTGGAAAATAATGGAATGTCCGGTGAGGTGAGGAACTTCTCATGGGAATTCAATCTAGTTAAGGATAATCAGGTGAACGCTTTCTGTATGCCGGGAGGCAAAATCGTTGTGTATGAGGGACTGATGAATCTGGTTTCCTCTGATGACGAACTGGCTGTAGTTATCGGACATGAAGTGGCGCACGCTGTGGCCAAGCATAGCAATGAGCGTATGAGTCAGCAGCTGGTTGCACAATACGGAGCGAAAATTTTGGGGGAGGCTCTCAGTGGAAAGTCCGCTGCCATACAGAAAGCCGGGAATATAGTCTATGGTCTTGGAGCACAATACGGTGTGATGCTTCCATTCTCACGCAAACATGAAACCGAGGCTGACTATATGGGGCTTATTCTTATGACGATGGCTGGTTATAATCCGAATGTGGCCGTCACATTCTGGCAGAAGATGTCGGCGGGCGGATCGGGTTCAGTGCCAGAGATCATGAGTACGCATCCGAGTGACGCAACACGTATTAGTGACATAAGGAAACATTTGCCGGAGATGAAGAAATATAAGTAAGCTTTAGAAAGTTACTGTAAAGTATTTGAAAAAACTTTAGAGAATGGTACAAAAAGGCGTGAAACCAAATGGAATCACGCCTAAATTATAATAAAACTCTTAAAAAGGTGTACATAATTACCAATCCTTAATTCTCTAACATCAATCATAATAACGCTGCAATCTTACGCACCTTATTAATTCTCTCCATAAACCTGTTGTCTTTTTTTGCCATTTGCAAATTATAAGATGTTTGCATTTTGAGCAAAGGTTCCGCATCTAAATCTAACGCGGCTTCTAGGAGCATAGCATATTTTGTATTTAGTGAACGCTTTGCATTCAGAATTTCATTTAATACAGTATAAGACACACCCATCTCTTTAGCAAGTTTCTTTTGAGAAATACCCCTAAATTCAATTTCATCTTTTAATACTTCTCCCGGGTGTGTCGGTTCAAAAGGAATTAAGTTATTAGCTATCATTTTAGGGTCTACGCCATCTATTTTAATCATAACTTTCTATTTATAATGGTTAGACAATTCAATTATATTACAGATGGTAGTCACTACTTCACCTTGCACCTCTGTGGTTGTAAATTCAATACGATATTGATTGTTTACTCTAACAGAGCAAAAGTCCTTTTTGTCCCCTGATAATTTTTCAAAACTCAGCCCATTGTATTTACAAAGTGAAGTTACATCAGGGACACTGATTATTATATCTATACAACGTTTATATCTACGTACGATATCAGGTTGAAAACGATGCTTTTTATCATTCGCCTTTCCAAACTCATACAATTCTTTCAGATACTCTTTATCAAACGTTACTACCATCTCATTTGTTTCTTTAATGCAAAGATAGCATTTTAATTTTATTCATTCGCATTTTTGCGAATAATTTTCTTTAAAAAAATTAGCGACAACTCCAAAGAATCACCACTAACTATTCTATTTTTCTTATCACAAAATTGTGAACTACCGCTAAAGTAAAGATTTAGGGGGCTTCAAATACGATTTTCAATAAGCCAAGAATGCTGGAAAGTCATGCAAATTTGGCATAAAGTCTGATTGGGAGCTTTCATAGAGCTATATTTCCCATTAAGTGCATTTCTTTTTAAGTATTTCAACACATTCTTTATCCCATCATCGAAACCCTGTTTATAGCCTTTAGTATATTCCCCTATAGTATATACCGCCATTGACAGAAAAAATAGAAGGATACCTACAGGCTTATGCCAACCGGGCAACGAGATGGAAAACGGTTTAAATGTAATTGTTAGATCTCCGACCCATAATAGGGCGATAATACATATGATTGTAAATATAATTGTTTTCATAATCAATATTTTTTTCCGTTCAACTTAGGTCTTAGTTCATTGTATCTCATCTTCTGCTCCACATGCCATATAAGGTCTATGTTCATATGCTTGGCAAGCCCGATGATTGATAATAACATATGACCTATCTGACTTTCAAAAGAATAATTATATTCATAAAAATAACGAATTGGCAATGTGGATATGGCGTATATGCTTTCCGTGAATGTTTCCCCGTTGCAGCTTTCCGTTGCCTCGTATATCATTTCCTCTGTAAAACCATTAATGTCTATCTTACGAAGCCCACACAAGTCAAACAGGCGTATGCATGCATCAGCAAGCTCGTCCCCCACACAGTCTTTGATATATTTTTCAAAACTATACTTGAAATCGGCATTGTAATGCGGCTCTTCATTCTCATAGGAAGACTTGAAAGATTCTCTGTCGGCACGTTTCCCTTTCCGATCCGCTTCTACCGCTTCCATAAGCTCTCCAACGATAAGGCAAAGGCAGTGTTCGTTACTCAATTCTTTATCATGGAAACCGTGCTCACAGGCGGTCTTATAAGCACGATCCCGTAGTTCGTTCAAATTAATATTGCTCATTCCCTTATTCCTAATTTAATTTCTTCATCCTTGATTATTTTCCCAATCTTGTCAGCTTCCTCATACCGTTCCTCTTTTATCAACAGTCTTTGCAATTCCGAAAGCTGGTTAATGTAAACAATATCGTTACGATCTGACACATGGCGGACATATCTTTCTATATCATCCAGCTTATTCTCCATGCGTATATGCCACTTGCTTACCAAAATTAAAGTAAATGCAAGAGCACAAACATTTAATGAGGCAAGGATGAATTTAAATATTGATTCTGCTATTTCCATAATCATATAAGTTTTAATGCTTCTTGTATTCCAGCTTCCAGTGCTTCCTCGTAGATATTATAACGGACAATAGGTCTGTCAGACAATCCTATCAAGTCATGCCTCGGAATTGTCAGTATATCATACGTCCAATAGTTTTCATACATATAGGATATTTCGATATGCAGGTTCTTGGTTTCACGTAGCCACTTTTGTGCAACGGATTGAGTAGGATGGGAACATACTTTTATTGGTAACTCGCTATTTGTTCTATTAGTACCATATTGTCTACCATCTTCAATATTCATAGCAATCATACATGGTTCATTAAACCCTTTCTCTTTCAGCATCTTTGCTGTTTCTAATGTTACGAGTTCTTCGGTCATAGTTGTTCCTCCTTTGTTTTAAAGTGTTCAATCAGTTCGTCTACGGTAGCCTTGTGAACGGTATCTATATTAACATCAATATCATTGTAAACCCAATAGGTAGAGAACTTGATTGCAGGACACAGAATCCACTTATCCCCATCGGTAAACCATTGAAACTTGTCTATATCATCCCTTAATGCAGCGATAGCCAGGAAAAGTTCTTCGTTCGCTCCGCAATCAACAAGGACATCTCTTTCTTTAAGAGCATTTATATCATCATCGTACCATGAATAAACCGAAATAATTCCAAATATACAAGTAAATAGATTATGCCAACCTAAATATGGATTACAATAATAGCCAAGTTCTTTTAATCTATTTCTAATATTATCAGTATTTTTGCGTATAAAGCACGGTGTTGTAAATCCCATAGTTATTCCTCCTTTTCAACTTTAACATATCCGTTTTCAATACACCAACACAGCATTTCGTAAGCTGCATCAATGAGTTCTTTACTTTCTGTAATATTTATCATAGACCTAGTATAAGATTCCATATACAAGCACGTATAGCTATCTGCAAGTTTTTGGATGGTCAGCACTTGATTGCCGACGAAGCAAGGCAGCTTATCGAGAATATCCTGCAAGGTGTAGATATGGTATAATCCAAGTTCTTGTAAATGCTTCATTTGCTTGAATGACAATACCTGTTTCATTTCTTTTCCTCCTCTATCTTAATATCCGTTACTTTACCACGATTGACAAAACACTGACCTATTCCCAAATCTAGTATGGCACAATAGTTATCATCTAAAATATTACAGCATTCCCGGGATAAGGAACACTCATTACAAAATCCTTCTGATGATTCATGCAGCACTCCATCAATTATTATTCCGTTATTTACTTTCATATATTCAATCTCCTTTATCTTTAATTCTTTCCAGTACATCCCTGTTGGCTTCGAGTATATCATCGAAAGACGGGATGGGCATCCATGCTACTGGTTCCCATAACGAAGGTATGCTACTCATTGAAGAATAAATCGGATTACTTTTGTATATATCATGAATATAACCATCCATACAGAACCATACTCCATTACAGTATGTACCATTAAATATTGCGCCATGCTCACACATAATAATGATATTCTCATTTTCTTCCGGCAACCGTTCATTAACGCTAATCCACGGTGATTGCTTCGACTGCCACTCTGCACCAGAAATAAAGTCAACAATGCAGTACGGTTCACAATGACGCTGCCTGTTTCTGCAATCATTGGAATATTTTTTTGCCGCTTCTTCTACTGTATGTTTCATAACTGTTCCAATTAAAATGGTAAATCACTTCCACCAGGTCTGCAATCCTCAATTTTGTATTGAGTATCTTCAACTGATTTTATAGTACACAAAACGTATGCTTTCTTTTTTAAAAGAGTTGCAAGCCTTTTCGCTTCTTTTTCCGCACTATCCAAGCTCTCATGTTTGCAAGCTGGGGTAGCACACCCTTCCACAAACACCATGTAAAATGTATTCATATTTATCTTGTATTAGTCATTAAATCTCATAATAGATCTATTAATAATGTCTTCATCTCCCTCGTCATAATGTTCACCACAGGAAAATTCTTCATAGCCCTTTTCTTCTATCTTCCAACGAGGATCAGACACCCCATTAAAATCTGAATCAGAGTGGATCTCACCAAGTCTTTTAAATTCTCTGTTAAGTTCTTTGTCTTTTATATCAACAATCACAGAGACCTCTTTTTGTAGGATATATGTAACCTTATACTTCATTTCTTATATCGTTATTAGTTAATTGGCAGTTTCATAAAACACATCCACATAGTCTTTCCATGTCTTCCAGTAGTATGGCCGAAGAGTGGTTGCCGATTGATGGCACTCAATACTTCCCTAACTGTTATCTGATCCTCATTCCATTTGAAAATCAGAACTCCGTAGTCATCCAGAACACGAAAGCATTCATCAATTCCCTTTTTTATCACCCTTGGCCAATCTTCAGTAAGTTTACCATACTTCTTGGCTAACCAACTATTTTTGCCAACCTTTAGCAAATGGGGTGGATCAAACACTACCAGTTTAAAGGATTTATCCAAAAACGGCATATCGGTAAAGTCCGATACGATGTCTGGGTGGACTTTCAGATTTCGCCCATCACAAAGAATGTATTCTTCGTCCCTAATGTCAGCAAACAAAGCCAAAGGGTTTTCTTTGTCAAACCAAAACATCCTACTGCCACAACAGGCATCTAATATGATTTTTGTTTCACTCATTTCTATATCGTTTTGAGGATTATCCATTAAACTTAAACTCATCCATATATCCCATCTCTTTCAAGCGGATATTAAACTCTTCAACCGAATCATTATTAGGAATGAATTGTTCAAGAACATCGTTAAAAGGGTGCAGATAGTTTTTTAAAATATCATTAGCCTCTTCTTCTCCACGTTTCTTTCCTAATCGGTCTTTGCATACTTCTATGTAATCATCTTTTGTCATGTTGTAGTGCGTGACTGTATCAACAATTGTACTAAACCGACAATATAAGCCGTTTGGCTGTTGAGCTATAAATGATCCCATAATTACCTCCTTCTAATTTTTTATTTATCCACGGTTGATTTTACAATAATCTTATTATCGGATGATGGCATTACAATCACATTTCCGGCATCTGTGCTAATTTTTAGGATAGGATTAAAGTCAAAGTCAGTAGTGGCTACTATAATCATATCTCCAAAAACATATCTTTTATCTTGTTCCAATTCGTTCATATCTCATTTGTTATTAGTTAAAACTGATTGCCACGTATCTATAGAACCGTATATATCCGAAACAATAAGAGGGATTCTCTGTATTATCACCTATCTTAATTCGCACGTTATAGCCTTTCATCCGTAAAAAGCGTGCAGCTATTTCATGGGCGGTGTATCTTTTTTCATGAATATCCCAATAGCTATATTCCCATACTGTTTGAGAAATACCTTTTTTCAGAATCTTCTTAAAGGCTTTGACGGTTCGTATAACTTCTTTTTTATTCATATTTTTATTGTTTTACTCTAATTGTTTATCGAAAATCTTAATACATTCAAATAAATAGTGCGCAATTATAGGTTGTACTGCATTGCCTATACACTCCGTTCTGTCCACCCTATCGGGAAGTTCATTAGACTTTCCAGCAAATCGGGGTGAGGGTATTGACTGTCTTGTTCTCCATCCCGGATATACTCGTGTATATTGCCCCGATAGGTAGGGCTTCCGAAATATCGATTCTTGGATGCTCCTTTTGCCGTTGATTTCACAGGAGTAGGCAATACAATATAATCGCTCCCGACCCTGTTGTATACCAAAGTCGGTGCCTGATAAACATTGCCATTCTGCATCATACCCGATTTCGGAAAGGTCGCATAAAACCCGTTCAAATCCCCGAATAAGGAGCATTGGACTGTTTTCAATGATGATGTATTTAGGTCTAACTTCCCGTATAACTCGGTACATTTCAGTCCATAAGCCACTTCTTTCACCGACAATTCCGACACCTTTTCCAGCAACGCTGATGTCTTGGCAAGGGAATCCACCGCTGATGATGTCAACAAATGTTGGATTTGAATACGTTCTAATATCTCTGTTGATTTCATGGTTTTCTCCAAATTTTTTTTTGATTATACTTGCTTGATAGTCTTCATATTCGCAGCTCCAGAGTGTTTTTATTCCAGCAAATGCTGCACCCAAGCCGAAACCTTCTATCCCACTAAACAGAGAGCCGTGAGTCAATTTGCTTTGCTTCATTTCTATCTTGTTTTGAGAGTTATTCTTCTTTCAGTATGCTATCAATCAAGCCGTCTATTTCCTGATCTGATAGAAATTGCTTACCTGCGTCCTTTTGCTTCTGAAGTTCAACTTTAAGCCTATTCTCTATTCTTTTCAACGCTGTACAAGTGTTCTTATCAGGATAATACCAGTCGATAGAACTAAAAATAATTACTTTAATGTGATCTAATTCTAGGCTATCTGGGCAATGCTCATTGAGAAAGTATAAATCTTCTTTGATTAGTTTCTCATACGCCTCCTTGCTTATTTTTATGTTCATATCTGTTCCTTATACGTTAATACAAATATTCTTCTGGATCATATCCTAATTCGATAATCTCCTGTTTCAATTTATTGATATTACGTTTCCATCCCCGACGATCTCCTTTAACTTCCGGGTCATTATTGTCAAGCATGAGCTGAATATCCTTTATCTCTTCGATTTTATCTTTAACTGAATCATCGGTTGAGTAACATTCAGGACATAGCATCTTGCCTTTATTCAATTCTGATTCACGAGTAGAATTTAATTCTACCCATTCTCCGCATTTACTGCATGGTACTGGCATTTCCATAATATTCCTTTTTTTATTAGTTATGATTAAAATAAAAAATGCCTGAACTATCCGCCCAGGCACAAAAAAGGCGGTAGAATTGAATTTACCGCCTAACTTTAGTCTTAATAATTTTAATTATTTCTTGGTATTACCATATGGTTTGCTTTTATTATCATTACTTTTAATAAAAATAGATGCTACGGATACAAGTGTACTAGCACCCATAATCCCAGCAAACCAAGGTTTGTCTAAATAAAGAGCATAACCAGCAAGAACTATCATTACAACTATAGCTAGAAATGCGAAAAACATTCCCCACCAATTCATTCTTCCATCTCTTCTATCAGCTTTTCTAATCAGATTCAATTTATTGCTATCCATTTTATGTCGGTGCGCTTGCTCTTTTACAGAGGCATTAATAAGATAATCGACAATTCTAGGATCAATACTCTTATATGCAGCTAATTCTTGAGGTGAAGGTAGGCAATTGTCATCAACAGTAAAAGTCTGCTCTAATTGTTTTCCAACTCCATCGCCTGTTGCAACTTGTGTTTCTCGCTATTTTAGTTCTTGTTTACCCATTTTTTAATGCAATTTCATTGAAAGATCTGCGTACATCCCCTTCAATATTTTTTCTGTCTTCCATAAGATTTCTCTTATCATCATTCCTATTTCTGTCTTTTTCTAGAATTTCTTTCCTAATTTCAGAAATAGCTTCGGAGTTCTGCTTATAATGCCCTTGAGAGGCATCACGAAATGTAGAAGCTCCATTTTTAATAAAACGTCCCACTTCTTTTAATATGCACATATTACCTCCATATTTAAATTATAATGCAAATATAAAAATAAAACAGTAAATTAAATGTTTTGTTTCCAAGATTATGCACATTATTAACCATAAAGTCACATTTTAACTAAAAAATTAATCGGTAAATCCAATACGTCAAAGAACAACTACCGATTTTCAGAGGCTCGGTTTACCTCCTTTCTATATCGTTATGAATTAATTGGCAGTTTCATAAAACACATCCATATTGTCTTGCTCTGTCTTCCAGTGGTATGCCCAAATAGAGGTTTAAAAGGGATAACAGACAATACATCCACTGTTTTTATTTCACTCTCGTTCCATTTGAATACAAGAGTGCCGTAAGGCTTCAAGACGCGCATACACTCAGTAAATCCATCGTGTATTAGTGACTGCCAGTCTTTCGGCAGTTTTCCGTACTTTTTAGCCATCCATGAGGTTGCACCAAGTGTTTTCAGGTGCGGTGGGTCGAACACCACCATGTAGAAAGAATTGTCTTCAAATGGAAGGTTGGTGAAATCGGCTATTACATCCGGCTTTATTTCTATGATTCTTGTCTTACCCCTGTCCTTGGCCGTAAGTGTTTCCGAACGTTTGTCAACAAATAAGGCAAGAGGATTATATTTGTCAAACCAAAACATTCTACTGCCACAACAGGCATCTAATATAAGTTTTCCATTTTCCATTAAGCTATTTCTTTTGATTTCTTCAATCTCAACTTTCTCAATACTTTGCAAAGTGCTTCAGTATTTTTTCTCGCTTGTGTAACCTCCACCGCATTCCCGATAAATTTCTTTTGGTCAGCTTGTGTGCCTATTAAAACATAATCTTCAGGGAATCCCATAATCTTTTTGAGTTCCGGAATGCGAAGCATCCGCATTTTAATATCCACTATGCCATACAGTGCCATGAACTCCTTTATCTTCACGGTCATAGGACTATCATTGTTGTAGATTTCAATCGCTACCTGACCGCTTTCTGTTGCTACCAGATAGGGCGGCATCTTATCCATGCGGGCTATTAATGTGAAGCAGGGGCTATCAACAGAGCCGCCAGCACTGTTGAACTGTGGATTCATCAGATAGTGCCATTTCCTGTTTGCGGTAATGGTCTGGGAGGGTTCCTCTATACTGCTACCTACATTTGAGAATGCAGTATTCATTATCCACGGCTGGCATGTTACCAAGTTTTGTTTCGGTGTTGTGGTAACAGCGGGGCATGGCGAGTTTATATCAGACACCTGACCACCTCCAGAATATTGATTCATAAAAAATGGAGATACAAGGGAAAGTCTGTCTTTAGTCAGAAGTGTAGGACAAGGCTGATTAATATCCTTTCCTGTATCCTTAAAGTTATAAGAACACATAAATCGGCTTTCAATTAAAGCCATCCTGTCCTTCGTTGTGACCGTTGGAGCTGGAAGGTCTACCGAATGATTATGTCCATTTCCATAATAAGCAGAGACAAAAACATGGTGGTCTTTGCAGGTGATTGCACCTGCCGGTTCTTCTACGGACACATTCTTGCTTTCGGGATGTCCGCTGAACTGTTTGGAGAGGAAACTTACCTGTACCTTTGCAAAGCGGTTTTCAGTAGTCAACACTCCGCATGGTTCATCAACTGATTTGCATGTGTCTTGAGGGCGAACCGTATTGTAACGGGAAAGGAAAGCATCCTTTCCTCCGGCTACAAACTTGATAAGTCCAGCATAGATACGTTCAAGCGTTTTCTCTGCAAGAGGCTTTTCCCTGAAGATGGTAGTTCCTTCATCAGAGAAATCAAGCACATCTTTTACCGGCTTCCACTTCTCCAGCCGCGAGAACATATCTTGCCTACCACCTTTACAGTGGGTCGGTTCTGGGAATACTATCGGCAAGTTCTTTTTAGCAAAGATGCCGAAGAAGCGTTTTCTTGTGGTGTAGGCACCGAAGTCGGCAGCATTTAAGATGCGGTGCTCAAAGTTGTAACCGTACTTCTTGACATTGCGCACCCACTTTTGATAAAGCCGGCCTTTGTCCATGCTGATAGGTTTCCCATTCTCATCCATATCTCCCCATGACATAAACTCTTCTACATTTTCAATCTGAATGTAGTCAGGGTCTATAACATCAATATAACGGAAGAGATGTTCTGCCAACGTTCGGCTGTCGGCATCTCTCGGCTGACCGCCTTTGGCTTTCGAGAAGTTGGTACACTCCAAAGAAGCATGAAGCATTATCATGGCATCAGGGTATAGCTGACGGATACGTTCTACAATAGTGCTTATCGGGGAAAGTTCCAGTGTACGGATATCCTCAATAAAGTGAAGTGCATCAGGGATATTGGCATCATGTGAAAGGATGGCATTCTTGTCATGGTTCACACAGCAAACAACCTTTCCACATCTATTTCCATCCAATCGTGCTTCTTCCACACCTTCGGACAAACCGCCGGCGCCACAAAAGAGATCAATAACAAATAGTTCTATATCGGACAGACCTTCAATGGATTTTAAGATATTTTTCTGCGATTTCATAATTTCTCCTTTTTAAACAGGTGGCTGAACGCATTATCCAAATCCAAGTCTAGATTCAGTTTGGACGGGAAAGATTTAATGTATTCGTACATCTTATAAGCGAGGTTGTCATCATCACCGCATCTGTCAATCAGTGTGAGCAACATGGCGTTCACCATGTCAGAATCATTGCCGAAGTTTTCCTGAGTGGATTCGCTGCAATGATTCACATCACTTTTCAATCTCTTTATCGCGGCTATGGCTGTGTTGAAGTTTCTTTTTGAATCGTGCCGCAATTCAAAGCCTTCCTTCTTGTATTGCTGCTGCATTTCTAGAAGGTTGGTTTCTAAAACGTCCGTGAGGACAAATACGATGTTGGTTATCGTATTCAGTTTGTCTGTTCCTTGCATAATCGTGTATTCTTATTTCTAATTCGAATGAATCCCCTTCGTTCTGTTTCTTCTAACAGTGGAAAGTCTTCATTCTTGATTTCACATTCTGTTTCGTAGTTCACGGAAGTATAACTTGGGATATTGAACTTTTTCCGGATTCTTACGATAACATCCGGATTTCTTGTTACCCAGTAAACGGTTATTCTCATGGTGATATCAGCATTTTTCTAGCTTCCTCATCTCCTGCATCAGCACGGTGCTTGATTTCAATGTACTCAGCATAAGAGATTCTGTTATCTCCACGCTCCTCTATCTCTTTTTCACGTTGGTTTCTGTATCGTTCACGCTCTTTCCGTTCAATATCTTTCCGACGTTCAGAAACGTAGTCCAGCATCGCACTTGTTATTTTCAATGGATCTATTGAACCGTAGAACCGCCCATACTTCCCTGACTTAAACCGTGCTATGAAAAAACAGATTTCAGCGGCATTTATATAATAATACTCCGAAAGGAATATCTCCGATAGTTCAGAAAGTTGCTCTTTCGCTATCTTGGTTGAAACTTCTGCAAAGTCATTCAATGAGCCAAATTGTATCTTTAGCCATTCTATCGGTGTTTCATCCCCATAAGTAGAAGACAATAGCCCTAAACTCGGAATGCTGTCATTCAACGCCAGTTCTGAATGGGTTGCATTACATCTGACAAGTTTGAACTGCAAATCAGGGTTGTAATCAAGAATGAATTGTGCAGGATCGGGATATTTATTCAATAACGCCCTCTGCTTCAAGTTCCTTTCTCTTTTTTGCGGCAGCTTCTCTAACGGTTGTAGCGACTGCAAGAACTGAATCACGTTTTCGCTGCTCGCTATCCCGTTGATTTTTACTAAGTCTTGTCCCATTATAGTTTCCTTCCAATATTTTAGTAAAGTTTGCTTGTTTGAAAATCCAATCAAAGTCGCATTTCCAATTGCGGTCATTAGCTCCAAGTAAGAACGGGGATTGAAGAATGAGATTGAAAACACTCCTCACTGACTCTTTCCCATATTGGGCTATCCGGGCTTTTACAGCCTTTTTTCTCACATCAGTCATTGATCTTATCTGCTGGAGTCTGTCTTTGAATGTGGTATTATAGTATTCCATCAATCCGCTGTAATCAATCTTTTCAGAGGGGGAGGGCGAAGAAAGCTTGGCTTTCTTTGATACTCCGTCAGGAGTATTTTCTTTCTTTTGATGTAGAGATATATCTATATACTCTCTTTCTTCTTTCTTTGTATTTGTGCCCTCTGTGTGCCCTGATTTTTGTAAAAGTTCGGATTGCGGTAGATTGCTGTTCATGGGCTGTGCCCCAAGTTGTGCCCTTAGTTGTGCCCATTCGTGTCTTAATTCATTGATTTCCTTTTCAATACCTGTGTCCTTACTTGTGCCCTTGGTTGTGCCCATTGGATTATATTCTTCATATTTACATAAGGTTATAAGGTTCATTCCTTGATTGCACTCAACAGTTATCATACCTTTCTTTCTAAGATGCACAAGAAAGGAACGCACCTTCTTTTCAGACCATTTCCAACGCTGTGACAGAAATCTTATGGATGCAGGATATTGACCTCTTGAATAAGAGATTTCTCGACCTCCGATACTCTCCTTTCGGGGCGTTGCCTCAAATCGTGCAGACTGAATTAAGTCTAACCACGCTTCGCAACTGCTAAAAGTACGGGCTTCATTCCACATTTCATTCGAGAAAAACCTGCGGCTTAGCCTCAAAAATCCTTCGTCCATAGTCTTAGAATCTCACGTTAGTTAATTGCCTTCCGTTAGAAAATACAGCCCACTTACCATTACCGCTATCAAACAATCGTAAATCCGACACCTCTCCGAAACGTTTGATGTTACCGCATAAATCCACAATCCATCCACATTCTTTAGAAGGATGCGGGCGGATGGCACGACCGACTATCTGATACCACATGGCAAGTGACATTGTAGGACGTGCCATAACGACCGTATCAAGTTCCGGATAGTCAAAGCCAGTCGTAAGTACACCCACATTAGCTACTACCGGAATTTCACCAGCTTTGAACGCCTCAAGAATATGTTCACGTTCTTTCTTAGGAGTATCACCTGAAACGATAGCGCAACCGGGTATTGACATCGTTAACCGTTCCGCTTCTTTCAAAAAACGGGTAAAGACCAAAATACCCTTCCGTTTTCCTCCGGCTTTGGGATTCATCAGCCTTTGGACGATATGAACGAGATAACCGTAGAAGTCTATCCGTTCATATTCTTTTTGAACTGACCTATCCGTATAGTCGGCACCAGTAGTATTTACTTTCAAGTTAAGTTCATTCCACCCTGAAGGATTCATTGAATAGTAATCCAACTTCGCCAAGTAGCCCATATCTAATAGGGTTGATACCTGTACATGATAAATGACCTCTGAAAAGACATGAGGTTTTGTCCGAGTGATGAATTTCAGCATAGAACCAAAGTCACGGCTGGAACTTAAACGATACGGTGTAGCTGTCAGTCCAAGAACCTTACACTTCACTGCATCAAAAAAATCCTTGTACATTCCCTCTTTGGGGTTTACAAGATGACATTCATCCACAATGATGTTCTTGAAGTGGGTAAACAGTTCGGGATGATTCTTCACACTGCCGATGGTGGCAAATGTTATCCGGCTTATCTCCTTTGAGTTAAAGGATGCTGAATAGATACTGCAATCAAGAATACCGTATGAACAGAGTTTCTTGAAATTCTGTTCGAGTATTTCCTTCGAGGGCTGGAACACCAAGGTATGACCGTCAAGCCTTGCAGCTATATCCGCTATAATAAGCGACTTTCCGCTGCCCGTAGG
>ENA-OPKB01000244-OPKB01000244.1-human-gut-metagenome-genome-assembly--contig:-NODE-244-length-15560-cov-1.448114_pt1 | contig 15560 bp, 13 predicted proteins | sample MGYA00241779_ERZ501685 | MGnify/ENA primary metagenome ERZ501685 (study PRJEB25962, sample SAMEA2042100) | human gut metagenome | biome: human gut; feature: human-associated habitat; material: faeces... | reverse complement strand
CATCGGGCATCAGCTGCTCTTTATGTATAGGAGGATGCGTATGGGACAGGAAGTATTGCTTCAGATGACAGACATATGCAAGGAATTCCCCGGCGTAAAGGCACTGGATCATGTATCCCTGACCGTAAAAAAGGGAACGGTACACGCGCTGATGGGAGAGAACGGCGCCGGTAAATCCACCTTGATGAAGTGTCTGTTCGGTATCTACAGTAAGGATGCAGGAAAGATTGAACTGGAAGGCAAGGAAGTTAATTTCAAAAATTCCAGAGAAGCATTGAATAACGGAGTGGCCATGGTTCATCAGGAACTGAACCAGGCACTGAAGAGAAATGTCATGGATAATATCTGGCTGGGCCGTTATCCCATGACAGCAGGTATTATGGTCAACGAGCATAAAATGCTGGAAGACACCAATAAGATTTTTGAAGAACTGGGGATCGCAGTAGACCCCAAGAGAATTATGAGTACGATGCCGGTATCACAAAGGCAGATGGTTGAGATCGCCAAGGCGGTATCCTATAACAGTAAGATCATTGTATTCGACGAACCTACTTCATCCCTGACGGAAGAAGAAGTGGAGCATCTGTTTAAGATCATCAACATGCTTCGAGACAGAGGATGCGGTATTATTTATATCTCTCACAAGATGGCAGAGATCCTTAGGATCGCAGATGAAGTAACCGTCATGCGTGACGGTACCTGGATCGCAACGGAGCCTGCAGAAGAATTGACCACAGATAAGATCATCAGACTCATGGTAGGACGTGAGCTGACCAATCAGTTCCCTCCCAAGACGAACAAACCCGGAGAAGTGGCATTGGAAGTGGAACATCTGACTGCAAGGTATTCTCTGTTGCAGGATGTGTCCTTTAAAGCCAGAAAGGGTGAGATCGTGGGTCTGGCCGGACTGGACGGAAGCGGCAGAACGGAGACTCTGGAGAATATCTTCGGCGTTGCTACCAGGAAAAACGGTCTGATCAAATTAGACGGCAAAGAAGTGAAGAACCGCAATGCCAGAGAATCTATTAAAAACGGCTTTGCACTTCTGACAGAGGAACGTCGTGCTACCGGTATTTTCGGTATCCTGAATATCCGGGAGAATACGGTGATCTCCAGTCTGAAGAAGCATAAGAGAGCAGGATTTTATCTGAGTGATAAATCCATGGAGAAGGACACCGCATGGGCTATTGATGCCATGCACATCAAGACACCTTCCCAGAAGACGAAGATCCGGTCATTGTCCGGTGGTAACCAGCAGAAGGTTATCCTCGGCAGATGGCTTCTCACAGAGCCTGAGGTGCTGATGCTGGATGAACCTACCAGAGGTATCGACGTAGGTGCAAAATATGAGATCTACCAGCTGATCATCGATCTGGCGAACAAGGGCAAAGTTGTCCTGATGGTATCTTCGGAGATGCCGGAGCTGCTGGGTGTATGTGACAGAATACTTGTCATGAGCGGCGGCAGACTGGCAGGAGAAGTAGATGCCAAAAATACGACACAGGAAGAGATCATGTCTCTTGCTGCAAAATATGTATAGGAGGATATGCGTATGAATCCCGGCAAAGCAATTCAAAATAAAATTAACGGCGTAAAGCAAAATTTTGCAGATTACAAGAAGCTGGACAGCAAGGACAAGAAAACTTATTGGAAAGAGTTTTTACTGAACAATGCGTTGTACATCCTGCTGATCGTAGCAATTATTTACACTTACATCCAGAACTCCAATTTCCTGTCGGCGGCTTCCATTGTCAACATTATCAGCCTGTCCGCAGCGAACCTTCCCATTGCCTGTGGTATTGCGGGATGTATCGTATTGACCGGTACTGACCTGTCCGCAGGACGTGTGGTAGGACTTACCGCATGTATTACCGCATCCCTGATGCAGTCCGTAACCTATGCGACCAAGATGTTCCCGAACCTTCCGGTACTTCCGATCCCTCTGGTGATCCTGATCGTACTGTTGGTCGGTGGTATCGTAGGATGGGTCAATGGATTCTTCGTGGCGAAGTTCCAGTTACATCCCTTCATCGTAACTCTGGCTACCCAGCTGATCGTATATGGTTTACTGTTAATGTATATCATGATCAACGGCAATAACGGCCAGCCTCTGTCCGGTCTGGATCAGCATTTCAATGATGTGGTAAAAGGAAGCGTAGTATCCTTTAATGCCGGCGGAGCAAGAATCGCCATTCCCAACTATGTATGGCTGGCAGCTGTCATTGTTATCATTATGTGGTTCATCTGGAACAAGACAACCTTCGGTAAGAATATGTTCGCAGTCGGTTCCAATCCGGAAGCAGCGAAGGTATCCGGTGTTAACGTAATGCGTACTACCATTCTGGTGCATACTCTGGCAGGTGCTATGTACGGTCTGACAGGTTTCATCGAGTCCTCCCGTATCGGTTCCAATACCGCCAACACTGGTCTGAACTATGAGTGTGATGCTATTGCAGCCTGCGTTATCGGTGGTGTATCCTTTGTAGGTGGTACCGGTAAGATCAGCGGTGTTGTACTGGGTGTATTCCTCTTAAGAATCATCTTCGTAGCACTGAACTTCCTGTCCATCAACATGAACATGCAGTATGTGATCAAGGGACTTATCATTCTGGTTGCCTGTGCGATCGATATGAGAAAGTATCTGGTAAGAAAGTAATGACATAAGACTCACCCATAGAAAACATCCGTGACTGCCTGCAGGCAAAGGATGTTTTCTGCGTGGAGAGTAAAATAATATGAGCATGAAGAAATTGCTTATGTCAGATTTGGAAAAGGAAAGATTATGAATCAGGAACAAGTGACAGCAGAGAATACAGAAGAAAAGGCAGCAGAGGTCACCGCATCGTCAGAAATGGCGGGACAGACGCAGGAGGCAGTCCGCCCGAAGGGAAAATGGTTCGGCCGCGGTATCTACGGAAGCAAGGATGTCCCCATCCGCATTTTGGACGGCCTGATCGGTGTTTTGATCGTTGTGATCGTGGGAATGATCATTTTCTTCGCGGTACGCGGTGGATTTAACATTATGTACGATACGGATGGCGGAAGCGAAGTGCCCGCACAGAAGATCCGCTACGGTGAGTTCATTACGGAGCCGGAGACACCTTACAAGCCCGGATACACCTTTGACGGATGGTATACGGAAAAGGAAGGCGAGACGGTGTTATGGTATTTCCAGTCGGAAAAAGTTACCGGCGATATGACATTGACCGCGCATTGGATACCGGCACAGTTCACAGTGAAATTTGACTATGACGGTGGCACGGATGCAGACGGTGCGGTCACGGAATCCAAGCAGGTGACTTTCGGTGAGACCTATGGCACACTTCCGGAACCGGTCAAAGAAGGAAGCATCTTTGCCGGCTGGGAATACAGCGGACAGACGATCACCGCAGATACCGTTGTCCAAATGACAGGAGAACATGTCCTGACAGCAATCTGGAAATGATCTGTTCATTGTTTCAATATCGGTAAAAACAAGAACTCCCGGCTGGAGGCAGATACTGCTTCCGACCGGGAGTTCCTGTTTTTTGAAAGCAATTTTCCCAGACTGTTATAAAAGAAAAGCCTCTTGACAGAATGCAAAGAATGTCGTACTATTGTATTATACAAATAATACAACAAAACAATAGATATGAAAAAGTAAAAACGAAATGAAAATTATTAAGAAAGGATGATAGGAATGGCGTGGGAATTAGATGCTGACAGACCAATCTATGCACAACTGGTAGAACGGATCCAGCGGGAAATCGTATCCGGAAAATATCAGCCGGGAGAGAAGCTCCCCAGCGTCCGTGATCTGGCGGCGGTGGCAGCGGTGAATCCGAACACGATGCAGAAGGCATTTGCGGAACTGGAGCGGAGTGGTCTGATCATGACGCAGAGGACCAGCGGCAGAACGGTTACGGAGGATACGGAACTGATCTCCAATACGAGGGAGAAGCTGGCAGCCGGTCATATGAGGAGCTTTATAGACAATATGCAGGAGCTGGGGTATGACACCGGGGAGATCAGAGAGCTCTTGGCTAAAATGCAGTCCTGAGAGACCGGGGATTCCGGTAAATAATCAAGAGAGGTGGAAAATAAATGAATAATTTGGTGGAAATCGTGAACTTAACCAAGAAATACGGCACCAATGTGGCCGTGAATCATCTGACCGTAAGTCTTCCCAAGGGGAAGATCATTGGTCTGCTGGGACCCAACGGCAGTGGTAAGACGACCCTGATCAAAATGCTGAACGGTCTGCTGACACCGACGGAAGGAACCATTCTGATCGATGGCAATAACGTGGGACCGGCGACTAAGAGTAAGGTGGCCTATCTCCCGGACCGCACTTACCTGACTATGAATCAGACGATCAGGGAGATCCTGGATTATTTTCAGGATTTTTATGCGGACTTTTCCAGGGAACGTGCGGAAGAAATGCTAAAAAGCCTTGGAATCGACCCAACGGTGAAGATGCGGACCTTATCTAAAGGTACAAAGGAAAAGGTACAGCTGATCCTGGTGATGAGCCGGAATGCCAGCCTGTATATTCTCGATGAACCGATTGCCGGTGTGGATCCGGCAGCGAGAGATTACATCCTGCGCACCATCATCAACAACTACAATCCGGAAGCTACCGTGTTGATCTCCACTCACCTGATCGAGGATGTGGAGCAGGTGCTGGATGAAGTGATCTTCATGCGCTACGGTCAATTGGTGTTATATACATCCGTTGACAATATCAGAGAAGAGAAGGGTAAGTCTGTAGATGCTTACTTCAGGGAGGTATTCGCATGTTAGGAAAGTTGATGAAATATGAATGGAAAAATATCTGGAGAGCAGGTACACTGATGCTTCTGGGAATGTTTGTAGTCACCGTGATCGGCTGCGTGGTATTACGCATGCCGGGAGGGCTGGTAGCGGAGATTGCGGACGGCAATGATATAAATGCGGCACAGAGCTGGTTTGTAGTCTCTTCCTTTGTGGCAACACTGATCCTGTATGTGATCATGCTGTTGGCGTCTACCTGGGGCATGCTGATCTTCCTGGGAATCCGTTTTTACCGCAGCATGTATACGGATGAAGGCTATCTGTCCCATACTCTGCCGGTGACGGCAAACCAACTGTTCTTAAGCAAGGTACTGGTCTCCGGTGCCTGGTATCTGTTCCTTACGATAGGCATTGGTATCTCAGTGATGGCATTGGTCGTGTCTTTGATGACAGGACTTTTAAATGTTGGTGAACTGAGTAGTGTAATGACACAATATAATGGGAATATCTGGGAATTCCTGACGGATGCTTTTTATGAGATTGGCAGAGCATATGAAGATGAGATGGGAATCAATCTGCTGCATTATGGGATCACACTGCTCTTAACCTATGTAGTAGGACCTTTCATTACTATGGTCACTCTGTTCGGAGCCCTGACGATCGGTCAGCTGTCTTCTAAACATAAAGGGTTCATGGGAATCCTGGCCTATGCGGGAGTGACGATCCTGTCTTCCATCATCGGCAGCACGGTACAGAGTGCTTTCATGTTTGGTACAAATGTCATGAGCAGTCAGAGTGGAATCTCGGTGAGTGCCAATTCGGTCTATGATATTAATGTGATCACCAGCCTGCTCCTGGCAGCGATCATGTACGGAGTATCTTATTACATTATGAATAAAAAATTAAACCTGGACTAACAGGTATGGCACCTTGCCCTTACGTACGAAATTTGGTATAATAAATCCAAATTGACAACAGGGAACGGGTGAAGGTACATGCAGGAGATACTTGATAGAATTTTAGGAGGAAACTTCGATTATGAGAATGGTTCTTTGGAATTCTCCTGCTCTAAAATAGAGATTTCCCTGTCTCAGGGAACAGCGTACGAAGGCTCTTTTCACATCCTTTCTGCATCGGAAGGCTATGTAAAAGGATCTGTAATATCGGACCATCTGCTGATGGAATGCATAACAGACCAGTTTACCGGCTCCGATGCAGAAATTTTTTATTGCTTCCATGGAGAGAATCTGGAGGAAGGGGATGTGGTGAAGGGCTCTTTTTCTGTAGTCAGCAACAGGGGAGAATACAATCTGCCTTTCGTGGTGACCGTGGAGCATGGCGTATTGAATTCTTCCATCGGTACCATAAGGAATCTGTTTCATTTTGCTAATCTGGCGAAAAGTAACTGGGCGGAAGCGGTACGGTTATTCTATGATCCGGATTTCCGGCGTCTGTTCCAGGGGAATGATGAACATTTTTATGGCTGCTATCGTATGCTGTCCGCCTATGAGGGCAATGAGCAGAACGTGGAGGAATTTCTGATCTGTATCAATAAAAAGCAGCAGATAGAGTTTCTGATAGAGGAAAAGGAACTGGTGAAAAAGCTTTCCAGAGCGGAAGGTAATTACGGGGTGACGGAGAACAGCCTGAATATTGTCAGAAACGGCTGGGGATATACCGATTTACAGATCGAATGTGAGGGAGAGTTTGTCTTCACAGAAAAAGAAACATTAAGTGATGACGATTTTCTGGGAAACCGGTGCAGACTCCCGGTCTATATCGACAGCAGTATATGCAGACCCGGTAAAAATTTCGGCAGGATCTATATATACAATGCTTATACGTCGCTGGAGATCCCGGTGACGGTACAGCTGGGGGATATGACGGCGGTGCGGCATGCGGACCACAGTCATATGCAGTGCAGAGCACAGATCATGAAATATTATGAGGATTTCAGATTACGTAAGATCGGAACAGGTACCTGGCTGGCAGAGACCGGCAAATTGGTGGAACGTATGGTGACTATGGATGAACGGGATGCATCGGCCAGACTGTTTCAGGCACAACTTCTGATTACCGAAGAGAGATACAATGAAGCCGGCTGGATCCTGGATCATGCAGCGGATATGCTGGAGGAACAGAAAGCTGCCGGCGGGGATCTGTGGGCATATTATCTGTATCTGACGACACTGATCCACAGAGATCCCCAGTATACCAGGCAGATGGCGGAACAGGTGGAGCAGATCTATCGCTATGACAGGACCAGATGGCGGGTGGCGTGGCTGCTTTTGTATCTGTCGGAAGAGTATAACCGGTCTGCTTCCGGAAAATGGTTGTTCCTGGAGAAGCAATATCAGTATGGATGTACCAGTCCGGTCATCTATCTGGAGGCACTGGCACTTCTGAACAGCAATCCTGCATTGTTGCGGAAGCTGAACGGTTTTGAACTGCAGGTGCTGCATTTTGGCGCCAGACAGGAGGCGATCAGTGACAGCCTGTTAGAGCAGCTTCTGTATCTGTCAGGCAGAGTGCGGGAATATTCGCCGCTTTTGTGCAGAATTCTGAAAAAAGTATATGGGAAAAAAGAAGATGTACGTATCCTGCAGGAAATCTGCAGTCTGTTGATCAAAGGAGGCAAGACCGGTACGGATGCTTTTGGCTGGTATGAGAAGGGTGTGGAAAGCCATCTGCGGATCACCAATCTGTATGAATATTATATGGCCTCGACAGATATGGATTCCGTAACGGAACTGCCGAAGGTAATATTGATGTATTTCTCGTTCCAGAACAACCTGGATTACGAACACAGTGCCTTTTTATATGCGTATCTGTTGAAACACAGGGCGGAATACGAAGAATTGTATGAACATTACGAACCGCGTATCGAACGGTTTGTCATCGATCAGATTCAGAAACAGCACATTAACAGACATCTGGCGGTGCTGTATCAGGGATTCCTGACACCCGCGATTGTGACGGAGACAATGGCAAAGCCCCTTTCCCGTCTTCTGTTTGCACATCTGGTACGGGTGGAAGATAACAGAATACGCAAGGTGATCGTCGGTCAGCCGGGCAACCTGAAAATGACGGAGACTTTACTGCAGAACGGTATCGCATGGGTGGCAATCTACGGAAATGATTATACCATTGCATTTGAGGATGCCTATGGGAACAGATTCCTGAAAAATGTAGAATACACGCTGGAAAAGCTTTTGGTGCCCGGAAAATATCTGCGGCTGTTGGAACATTATGTGCCGGATACTGTGGAACTGGATCTGTATTTTGCACAAAATGACAGAGGAGAAGAAGCTATGCCTTCCGCAAAGTTAATGCGTATGGCAAGACTTGCGGCATCCGATGCCGTGGAGCCGAAGCTGCGGCATAAAATAGCGGTAGAGCTGGCGCAGGCTTATTTTGATGCCGATGATGTGCAGGCATTGGATGAATATCTGCAGGAGTTTGATGGAGAACATCTGACGGTGGAACAGAGGGAGACCGTACTTCGTTTCCTGATACTGCGGGGGAATTATGAGAAGGCATATCAGTGGATCGAACGGTATACACCGTATTTTGCGGAAGCCAAAATATTGCTGCGCCTGACGGATGCGCTGATCTCACAGTCCGTACATGATGGAGAACCTGCCTTATATGCGGCGGCATTGTCTGTTTTTCGCAGAGGAAAATACAACGGAAATGTTTTGGAGTATCTGTCTCATTATGTACAGGGAACGACGAAAGAGCTGCGTGATATCTGGAAAGCAGCCAGATCTTTTGAAGTAGACTGCTATGAACTCAGTGAGAAAATTCTGGTACAAATGTTGTTTTCCGGTGCATTTGTGGGAGAACGGCTGGATATTTTCCGCTATTACGTATCCCAGGGAGCCGGACAGGAGATCGAAGAGGCGGTTCTGATCCAGAGCTCTTATGATTACTTCTGCAGAGAAAAACTGACGGAGGAATACATTTTTCATGAAATCCGTAATTGCTATCTGCGGGGGGAAGAGACACAGAGAATCTGTAAACTGGCATATCTGAAATTCTATGCGGAGAACAGAGACAGGCTGGAGAGAGAAGATGAGCTGCTGATCCGGGACTTCCTGCAGGAAATGATGAAAGAGCATATTCATCTGAACTTTTTCCGGGAATATAAGGACTGCCTTCCCGAGCTGCAGGAACTAAAGGACAAGACCATTGTGGAGTATCATACCAGAGGCGGTGTCCGGGCAAGAATTCATTATGTGATGCTGCATGAGAACGGACAGGCGGAGGATTATCTGTCGGAATACATGCAGGAAGTATACAGTGGAGTATTTTTCAAAGAGTTTGTGCTCTTTTTTGGTGAGAATATTCAGTATTATATTATGGAAGAATCCGCAAACGGAGAACAACTGACGGAGAGCGGAAGCTTACAGAAGAGTGATATCATGAATGATAATCCAGACAGTAAATACGAGATTGTCAATGATATGATGATCAGTATGTCGCTGCAGGATGATGATACACTGGATCATCTTCTGGAGGAATATTACCGCAGAGAATATCTGGATCACAGACTGTTCACTCTGCAGTAAGATCAGACAGACCACAGAGAGGAGGCGGAAGGAAGATGCGACTGCCGGGAAGCGAAAAAGTAATCGTCGGATATGATCTTGGCAACAAATATGCGCAGATCAGCTGCTATGTTACGGGTAGTGAGGAAGAGATCAGAACATTGTCTTCCGTAGCGGGATCTTCGGTCTATACCATTCCGCTGGCGCTCAGTAAGAGACAGGGAGTCAACCAGTGGTTTTACGGAAGCGAAGCAATACGATATGCCGGGGAGGAAGAAGGAATTCTGGTGGAGAACCTTTTGAAGCTGGCCAGGGACGGAGAACCGGTGCAGATCGACGGCGCACCGATTGATCCGGTTGCGTTGCTGACGCTTTTCCTGAAACGAAGTCTGGGTCTTTTATCTCAGGTGACAAATACGGAACGTATCGGTGCCCTGATGATCACCTGCGAAGAATTGGATCATCGGATGTTGGAAGTGCTGACAGCAGCCACAGAGGGACTTCATCTGAAGACGGATCAGATCTGCTTCCAAAGTCATGTGGAGAGCTTTTATTACTATAATCTGTACCAGCCGGAGGAACTGTGGCGGCATAAGACGATATTATGCGAATATGGAGATGCTTCCATACGTACCTACTGCATGGAATGCAACCGGCATACCACACCTGTAGTGGCATATATGGAGGAGAGGGAATTTCCTTTCCCGGTACCGGAATCCGATGAGAAAATGCAGGAGATCGCGAAAAAACTGTGTGAAAATCAGATGATATCTTCGGTATATCTGATCGGTGAAGCTTTTTCCCGGGACTGGATGAAGGAATCCCTGCGCTATCTGTGTAAGGGGAGGAGAGTTTTCCAAGGCAATAATCTGTTCAGCAAGGGTGCCTGTTATGGCATGATGGAGAGACTGACTCCCGGGGAAACAGGTAAAAATCATGTGTTTCTGGGAAAAGATAAACTCAAATCCAATATCGGAATGAAGGTTCTCAGGCGGGGAGAGGTATCCTACCAGGCATTGCTGGATGCCGGAATCAACTGGTATGAAGCCAAAAATACCATGGAATTCTATCTGCTGGAGGGACGAGCTGTGGAGATCCTGATCACTTCCCTGACCGGCAAGGGGAACCGGATCGCCAGAATCGTACCGGAAGAATTACAGGAGGGAATCATCCGCCTGCGGATCAGCGTGGAAATGCGGGATGACACGCACCTCAAGGTGGAACTGGAGGATTTGGGATTTGGCACATTTCGTGCTGCAACACATCACATCTGGAAGGAAGAGATCGAACTCTGACCGGAGATGAAGATGGATGGAGATGAGAATGGAAATGAAGGCAAGTCTGTGTGTAGGTGAATATTGTGAAACAGCCTATAATATAGAAGAACTGGAGATCCGGGTCTATTGCATGGAGGAACTGTGCTATTGCCTGAAGGAAAATGCGTTTCTTCTGGATATGTCTATCATGAATGATAAACTGGTGGACTGGATCGGAGAGGAATGCAGGGTCAGAGAACTGGCAAAGCAATTGTACCCCATGGTACATAAACAGGGGTCACTGAGTGTTTTCGTACTGACGATTCTGCAGTATGTGGGAATCTATGGGGAAGAAGAGCTGCAGGCAGCCGCACAGGTGCTGAAGCAGGGATCCGGACTCAGCAACCTGGAGAAACGTAAGAGCCAGATCGACTATATGGTGGAAAAAAGAAAATATGCCGCGGCCATTCGCGGATATGATATGCTATTGGAAACCTGGAGTGATCTGGAGAGAGAAGGAAGAGAGCTCCCGGCCGGAAAAGTCAGGGCGGCGATCCTGCATAATAAAGGCGTGGCCCTTACCGGACTGATGCTTTATGATAAGGCGGCAGAGTATTTTCGTGAGGCATGGCAGGCGGATCCGGACAGAAGCCATCTGGATGCTTATCTTGCGGCAAAACGCATGGAGCTTACAGAAGATGCTTATGTGGCATTTGCGGCCCGAAATCCGGAATTCTATACAGAATCTCTGGAACTGGAGAAAAGTATGGAACAATTCGGGAGAGAATGGGAACAGCAGCCGGAATTCCGGCAGTTGAAACTGCGAAGAGAATGGCGCGCAAATGACAGACAGAAATACGATGCGGAAAATGAGAGACTCATCACAGCATTGAAAAACAGTTATCGGACGAGTGTCAGCATATAACAGGATCAGAACGGACAGGAGAAAACTATGGTGTGGTGGAAACGCTTTTTTAAGAAAAAAACAGAGCCGGTGGAAGAGGATGACTGGGAACAGGTGGTCTATACACGTAACGGTGTAAATTTTGAAGAGGAAGATCAGCGGAAGCGTTACATTGTGAACTGCCTGGAGCAGATAACGGAAGCTTCCAGGGAAATCGATCTGCTCACCGGAGAATATACACTGGTAACATCGTACCTGACGGATATGGAAGAGATTGAGGCGTTACCTGCACAGCAGAGAGGGGAGATCAACCGTACCGCAGGTAAAATATCTGCGCTGGAACAGGAACGCAGTAAATATCGTGAGAAGAAAAACCGGATGAAAGATGCGGATTATTATGCCATCCGTAAAAGAGAAGATGAGATCGAAGAAGGGATTCAGAAGATCCGGGAAGGCGAAAAATACGGCAATCTGGTACGACAGGATCTGCATCGACTGGATGGAGAACGGCATGCCTATGAATATCGCAGAAATGAACTGGAGAATCTGATGAACAATCAGAGGGGAATGGCGGTGATCTTCCTGACGGCATTGATCGTGTGCGTGATCATGCTGGCTGTTCTGCAGTTTGCATTTGAAATGGATACTTATGTGGGATATTTCCTGGCGGTAAGGGAGCGGCGCAGTGGCAATCTCCTATGTGTGTATCAAATACATGGACAGTGACAGGGAATTGCAGCGTGTTGAGAAGACCATCAATAAACTGATCCAGCTGCAGAACAAAGTAAAGATCCGGTATGTGAACAACTGTCAGCTGATGGAATATCTGTATCTGAAATATAATACGGACAGTGCAGCCAGACTGGAAAAGCTGTGGAAAATGTACCAGGATGAAAAGGAAGAACGGAAACAGTTCGCGGAGGCGGAAGCCAAGATCGAATATTACCAGAAGCAGCTGGTGGAACAGCTGTCTAACTATCGGGTACAGATGCCGGAACGCTGGATCGGTCAGACGGCAGCTCTTTTGGATAAACGCGAAATGGTGGAAATCCGACATGAACTCATTCAGAGAAGACAGGCGCTCCGCAAACAGATGGATTACAACCAGGAGGTGGCGGAGACTGCCAGGAACGAAGTGAAGGATGTAGCAGCAGCATACCCCAGATATGCAAAGGAAATTCTCTCGATGGTGGAGCGTTACGACCGATAAAGAATTGACAAGACCCTCCCGTTATGTTACTATGACACCGTGTTAGCAATTTACCATGCTAAAGTATACAATGCGGCCAACAGTGAGTGGCAGAACGGGAGGATGTATTATGAAAAGAGTATTAGTGGCATTATTGGCGATCAGCATGGCAGCAGGTGTTCTTACCGGCTGTGGTTCTAAAGGATCTGATAAGACATTTACCGTAGGTTTTGATGCGGAATTTCCCCCTTACGGATATCGTGATGACAATGGAGAATATGTAGGCTTTGACCTGGATCTGGCAGCGGAAGTATGCAAGAGACAGGGCTGGGAACTGGTAAAGCAACCCATTGACTGGGATGCAAAGGATATGGAGCTTTCTTCCGGAGCCATTGACTGTATCTGGAACGGGTTCACCATGAACGGCAGAGAGGATGCCTACACCTGGACCGAGCCCTATGTGGATAACAGCCAGGTGTTCGTCGTAGCAGCAGCTTCCGGTGTACAGAATAAGGAAGAGCTGGCAGGCAAGGTTGTAGCGGTACAGAAGGATTCTTCCGCACTGGCTGCACTGAATGATGAAGAGAACACCGATAACATTGCACTTCGTGATTCCTTTGCACAGCTGATCGAGTATGCGGATTATAACACTGCATTCATGGATCTGGAGCAGGGTGCGGTAGATGCCGTAGCTATCGATATCGGTGTGGCACAGTACCAGATCGCCCAGAGAGAAGCAGGGAAGTTCGTTATGCTGCAGGGTGAGGACAACAAGCTGGCAGTAGAGCAGTATGCCGTTGGTTTCTTAAAGGGTAACGATGAGTTAAGAGATACCGTGCAGAAGACCCTTGATGAGATGGCAGCAGACGGTACTTTCACACAGATCGCTGAAAAGTGGGGACTGACCGACAGTGTCTGCCTCGGTAAATAACAAAAGATAATTGATGTAAGTCAGGATAATTAAGGAGTAGATTTCATGAGTTTGCTGACCATGAGTGCCCAGCTGGCAGAGGGCTTTCTGATAACGGTGGAAATATTTGTACTGACCCTTTTATTCTCCCTTCCTCTTGGGTTGATCGTAGCCTTCGGAAGAATGTCGGGATGTAAGGTGATCCGCATTATTTCCAAAATTTACATATCCATCATGAGAGGAACCCCTCTGATGCTGCAGATCATCGTGGTGTATTTCGCACCCTTTTATGTGTTCCGCATGCACGTGGGAACGGGGTATCGTTTCCCGGCGGTGATCGTGGCATTCGTGATCAACTATGCAGCATATTTTGCGGAAATCTACCGTGCGGGGATCGAATCTATTCCGGTGGGACAGTATGAGGCTGCGCAGGTACTGGGCTACAGTAAGGCACAGACTTTCGTGAAGATCATTCTGCCGCAGGTGGTGAAGCGGGTGCTTCCGCCGGTGACCAATGAGACTATCACATTAGTCAAGGATACTTCTATGGCATTTACCATTTCCATCGCGGAGATGTTTACAGTCGCGAAGCAGATCGGAGCAGCACAGACCAGTGTGGTTCCGTTGCTGGCGGCAGGTGTATTCTATTATATCTTTAATCTCGTTGTGGCATCCTTCATGGAATACCTGGAGAAGAAGACATCTTATTACAGATAGGTGACAGACAGGAGTATCGTATATGGAACAGACAGACGGAGAAATCCTCTTAGAAATGAATCATGTGAAAAAAAGCTTTGATGGAAACGGAGTGTTGGAGGATATCTCCCTGACCGTGAAAAAGGGAGAGGTGGTCTCCATCATCGGTCCCTCCGGTTCCGGGAAGTCCACACTGCTTCGCTGCGCAACGCTTTTGGAAAAAATGGACGGCGGTGAGCTGATCTATTTAGGGCAGACGGCAGCTTCAGAGAAAACGGATAAAAACGGCAGAGTACAGTGCGAATATGCATCGAAGGCGGAATTACATAAGATCCGTAAATGTTTTGGACTGGTATTCCAGAATTTTAACCTTTTTCCCCATTATACGGTGATGAAAAATATCATCGATGCGCCGATCCATGTGGATAAGGTAAGCCGCACAGAAGCCGTGGCGAGGGCGGAGAAGCTTTTAGCACAGTTGGGACTGTCGGATAAGGCAGATGCCTACCCTTACCAGTTGTCCGGCGGACAGCAGCAGAGAGTATCCATAGCCAGGGCACTGGCACTGCAGCCCAAGATCCTGTTCTTCGATGAGCCGACCTCAGCACTGGATCCGGAATTGACGGCAGAAGTATTAAAGGTGATCAGACAGCTGGCAAGTGAACATATGACCATGATCATCGTGACTCATGAAATGCAGTTTGCCAGAGAAGTATCCGACCGCATTATTTTCATGGAACAGGGTGTGATCGTGGAGGAAGGTTCTCCCGAAGCACTTTTTACAACGGAAAATGCCCGGGTTCGGGAATTTATCGGTAAGTTGCAGTAAAAACATATTGATTTTTTTTCGCAAATCTGTTTATCTATTAGGTGTGGGTGTATCTTGCCCACACCTGTTTCAATAAAAGACTGAAAAACATAAGAATGCGAGGACTGATGGTATGAGTGTACAGGAAATGAAACCGATCAAGGAAGGCAAAGTTCGTGAGATCTACGACAACGGAGATACCCTGATCATGGTGGCAACTGACCGTATCAGCTGCTTTGATGTGATCTTGGACAACACAGTAACGAAGAAAGGAACTGTATTGACCCAGATGTCAAAATTCTGGTTTGATATGACTGAGGATGTGATCCCCAATCATATGGTATCCGCTGATGTTAAGGATATGCCGGAATTTTTCAGACAGCCGAAGTTTGACGGCAACAGCATGATGTGCAAGAAGCTGAACATGCTCCCCATCGAGTGCATCGTTCGTGGATACATTACCGGAAGCGGCTGGGAAAGCTACAAGAAGAACGG
>ENA-OPKB01000231-OPKB01000231.1-human-gut-metagenome-genome-assembly--contig:-NODE-231-length-16286-cov-1.477112_pt1 | contig 16286 bp, 8 predicted proteins | sample MGYA00241779_ERZ501685 | MGnify/ENA primary metagenome ERZ501685 (study PRJEB25962, sample SAMEA2042100) | human gut metagenome | biome: human gut; feature: human-associated habitat; material: faeces... | reverse complement strand
TAAATAATCTAATATAAATTCAATTTATATGAAATAAATTTTTATCTTTGTCTTCCAGAATAGAGTGTATCTTTCCCTCTGAGAAATCTATCGGAGTAGAGTTAACTATATAATCTTCCAAACACATCTTTATAGGGTTATACTTTTTCAACCCCTGCCCATCGGTGCCGACCAAAAGTTGTCCATCTACCAACGACATACAGTAAACAGACAGAACATTATTTCCCATATAAGGAACGGGAGTAAAGCAATTCTCTTTCCTATTATAGCATGACAACCCCTTTTTTTGCGTTCCTACAAACAGATTTCCTTGTTTATCTTCTATAATAGCGGCTATATTATTATCATTGAGAGCCGGATACTTAAATACACGCACCTCTTTAGTTGCTGGTATATAACAAATCAATCCATTTCCATAAGTACCTATCCAAAGATTGTAATAGGAATCCTCATAAAAACAAGATTGAAAGTTATAATTGGATTGACGTAAAAGTTCATCCACCGAAACAGCTTGTTTCTGCTCTTCGTCCAAACGAAACATTCCTTGTCCGGTAGTAGTCATCCAGATTTCTCCATTATGCAGTTCTTGCATCTGTGTTACATGTGGAAAAACCCGCTTACCGGCACGTATCATCGGTATTTCTGAAAAGGTGTTTGTTTCGCGGTCATATTTCATCAAGCCATCAATACATCCTATCAATAGATTTTGCCGACTATCTTCGAACAATGTACGTACATAATTATTTTTGATAGAAGTAGAATCGCCCGAAACATGCCAATAGTTTGTAAAACGCAAACCGTCAAAACTATTCAACCCATATTCTGTCGCCGTCCAGATAAAACCTTTGCTATCTTGCAAAAAATGATTAATCAAACTACTGGACAATCCTTTATCAGTAGTATAAAATCTTCCGGTCTGTGCATAAACTGTAAAAGAAGAAATTATATATATCACAAAAAAAAATGATATTTTGGATTGTATTTTCATGCTATAAAATTTAAAGTCAGAACAAATGTATGAAAAATAATAGATAGCTTTGTATACCACATAGCATAAATGTAACATTCGAGAAATATTTTGTTACGCACAGAAAAATGATGTTACATCAATATGTTATACAGGAAACATTCCAAACAGACATTTCATATAGAATACAATAAATTTGTACCAGACAAAAACGATGTTTAACCATTAATCCAATGAAACAAATGAGCACTTAAGGAAAGGCACACTAAAAAAAGTTACCTTATTATATATGAGGAAAATCTAAGAATGAGAGTATAAATTATCCATTAAATCAATTTCATTATGAAATGCACAAATCATTTTCTTAAGCCTTTGGGGTTTATTTTCCTGCTATGCGTACTCCCACTTTGGGTATCTGCGCAAAACATCACTGTCAAAGGAACAGTAAAAGATAATATCGGAGAGCCTGTAATAGGTGCCAGTGTTGTACAAAAAGGTACCAGTAATGGTATTGTAACCGACATTGACGGTAATTTCACCCTAAATGTACCTTCGAACAGTATTATCGTAGTTTCCTTTATCGGATATAAGACACAAGAGATTCCCATAACCGGTAAGAAACAAGTCAATGTCATCATGAAAGAAGATACCGAAATGTTGGACGAAGTTGTGGTCGTCGGTTATGGGCAGATGAAGCGTTCGGACTTGACAGGTTCAGTAGTATCGGTGAATGATGCAGCAATTAAAAAATCAGTTCCTACCTCCATTGATCAAGTATTGCAGGGGCGTGCAGCCGGTGTACAGATACAGGCTAATACAGGTACACCTGGCGGTAGTTCTTCTATCCGTATCCGTGGAATCAACTCATTGAATGCCACCAACCAGCCGATTTTCGTAATCGATGGCGTAGTAGTCGGTTCTCTATCTCAAGATAATTCACCGCTTTATATCGTAGACGGATTTCCCGTATCAAGTATCTCTGATATTGCTCCAACAGATATTCAATCGGTAGATGTATTGAAAGATGCTTCAGCTACTGCAATTTATGGTGCCCGTGCATCCAACGGCGTTATTATGATTACAACCAAACGCGGTGCTGCCGGGGAAGCATCTATCACTTATGATGGATATGTAGGCTGGCAGAATATGCCGAAGAAACTGGAAGTCATGAATTTGCGCGAATATGCTGCTCACCACAATGCACGTGCGGCTGCCGGCTTTGTAGAAACAAGTGATTATTTTGTAGAACCCGAGTTATTGGGCGATGGCACCGACTGGCAAGAGGAACTATTCCAAAATGCCTTGATGACCAGCCACAATATTTCTATCACAGGTGGCAGTGATAAAATAACCTATGCCTTCAGCGGCGGTTATCTTGATCAAGCCGGCATTGCCCTTGGTTCTGGTTTCAAACGTCTTTCCTTACGTGGTAACCTTGACGCACAAATCAAATCATGGTTAAAAGGCGGCATTAACTTTTCTTTGGCAGACAGCAAACAAAAAGTAGGTGCAGACAATAACATTATCATGACCGCTTTACAATCACAACCCAGCGTTGCAATCACTTCGGCAGACGGTTCTTATGACGGACCGGATGACCAATGGATGCCGGATAACCCTGTTGCATTGGCTACTATTCGTACCAATAACAACAAGAAAGAGAATTTCCGGTATAATACTTATCTGGAAGCTACACTTTATAAAGGACTGACTTTAAAAACAGAACTTTCTGCCGACTATAACCTGAATAAATATTACTACTATGAACCCGACTATCAGTTTGGCGTTAAAACGAACTCCACTCGTACCGGCAAATGGACTAAAACAGATACTAAATATTGGAGCTGGCGCAATATATTGACCTACAATGAAACATTCGCCCAAAAACATAATGTGAATATCATGATTGGTCAAGAAATGAGCCAGAATCACTGGGAAACACAAGCAAGCAATGCCAGCGGTTACCTATCAAACTCAGCTACAGATCCAAGTGCAGGAGACAGCAGTCTCTCCAGCGGTACAGGCTATCAGAATGACAATTCGATTCTCTCTTACTTCGGACGTGCATTCTACTCTTATGATGACCGCTATCTGTTAACAGCCACCATTCGCCGAGACGGCTCTTCCAAATTTGCAAAAGGCAACCGTTGGGGGTGGTTTCCTTCAGCAGCACTGGCATGGAAAGTAAGCAATGAATCTTTTCTAAAAAACAATCCCATCATCAATAATCTGAAACTGCGATTCGGCTGGGGCACTACCGGTAATCAGAATGTTCAAGACTGGGCATATATTGCATTACTCTCTACAAAAGCTACTCCATGGGGTAACGGTGTATTGAACGGAAATACGGCAAATCCTAATCTGAAATGGGAAACCACCTATTCAACCAACTTAGGACTGGATATAAATCTCTTTGACAACCGCATAGAATTCATTGCCGACTTTTACTACAAGAAAACAAAAGATATGTTGCTTCAAATCTCCCTACCCTCATTCCTGGGCTCATCCGGACTGGGTGCTGCCACTAATCCATGGGGTAACATCGGTTCTTTGGAAAACAAAGGTCTGGAACTCACTTTGAATACTGTAAATATTGATACCAAGGGCTTCCAATGGAGAAGTAATTTCGTGTTTTCACTGAATCGCAATAAAGTGGTTGAAATGGACACGGAAACAGGCAGCCTTCCTTACGAGTTACAAATAGGAGATGACAAACAAACCGTTACGAACTCCATGCCCGGATATCCTATCGGTCAGTTTTGGGGATATAAAGTTATTGGGCGTTTCAACGAACCAACCGATTTTTATTACAAAACTGCGGACGGTACGGTCAAAGAAGTAGCACGTCCTGAAGGACAGAGCATTGCCGAAGGACAAACATGGTTAGGCGACTACATCTTTGAAGATATAAATAAAGATGGCATAATTGACAATAAAGATCAAACTTTCATCGGTAATCCTGAGCCCAAATTTACTTACGGTATCGGAAACACATTCTCTTGGAAAGGTTTTGATCTTACAATTTTCTTGAGCGGCTCTTATGGCAATGATGTATTAAACTACAACCGCCGTTGGTTGGAAATCAGTGGTTCCAACAGTAATTTATTGAAATCTACCGGCTATGCCATCGTTGAAAAAATTGATCCCAACGGACCGGATGACTACCGTAATTTCCATGTTACAGGCGGCGATGCCAACTCACCGCGCATGTACACACAAAGTTCCAAAAACTTAAACTGGCGGGTCAGCGACCGCTATGTAGAAGACGGTTCTTATCTGCGCATACAAAACATTTCATTGGGCTATACTCTCCCCAAAAAATGGCTGCAGAAAACACCTATTCAGAATCTGAAAATCTACGCCAATTTGCAAAATGTATACACATGGACCAAATATAAAGGATACGATCCTGAAGTAGGCAGCTTATACGGTAATACATTGTACAATGGTATTGATTATGGTCGATATCCTTCACCGCGTATTTACACATTCGGCTTAAATGTATCCTTCTAACCTAAAAAAAGAAATACAATGAAAAAGAAATATATACTTCTGACAGTTTTAGTCAGTACGATATCTTTAAGTAGTTGCGAAGATTTTCTGGAACAAGAAAACTCTCATGACTTGAATCAAGAAACATTCTTCGATTCAGAGTCCGCTCTGCTTTCAGCCACAGCTCCTTTATATAATTATGTGTGGGCAGGCTTCAACGATAAATTTTACTACGGTATGGGAGACGGACGTGCCAACAATATCACCGCCCAGTATTCCAATTACATATTTCCGTACACAAACTTAAGTGAGACATCTCTAAGTCAGGGTCTTGCTGATGCATGGAACTCATTATACTCTGTTGTGGCACAATCTAACAATACCATCAATAATATTACCGATTACTCAGCATCCACCATTAGCGAAGAGACTAAACAACGAGATATCGCTGAAGCGCGCTTCATGCGTGGAACAGCCTATTGGTATATCGGTTCTTTGTGGGGGGCAGGCATTATCTATACCAATACTTCAAGTTTAGTCAATAATTATGTGATTCCTGCATCTCCCGGCATTGATGTTATAGAGTTTGCCATCCGCGACTTGGAATATGCAGCCAAGTATCTGCCTAAAACGCAATCTGATTTGGGCCGCGTCACTTGCTACAGCGCTTACGGCATGTTATCGCGTCTTTATCTGTCAATGGCAGGCTTGACTACCAGCGGTGCCTATGATGGAACCAATGCAGCTACAGACTTCAACCGTGGTATACGTAATGAATATTACCTCAATTTAGCCAAACAAGCTGCTTTGAAAGTTATTAATGAATCAGAAGCCGAATTAGTAAAGCCATTCAGCGCTTTGTTTGCAGCAAATAGCATCAATAACAATGCTGAAAGCCTTTTCCAACTGCAATGGATGCAAGGCACCTCCGACGCAGTAGGTGGATGTGCCAATACGATGGTGCGTTTTTTCGCCTGGTCTACAATGGTTGCAGATACTAATGCATGGGGTGGAGCAACTTATTGCTCATGGGATTTATGGAAAGAATTTTCCAACTATGAAGACAAAACTCTGAACAGAATAGTAGACGATGAAATCCGTCGACACTACTCTGTAGCTTCCTACGGTGAAACATACACAGAACTTAACATCAAAAATGGCGGATACACCTATGGCATTACAGAAAGCGCAGGCAGTCAAGGTGCCAATATCAAGAAATATGTTATAGGTACCAACGCAGACAACGGATTCAGCCAAGTAAACAATGCAGGTATCAATACCTATATGCTTCGTCTGGCAGAAGTCTATTTGAATTATACAGAAGCCAGCATGGGCAACAATGCCAGTACCACTGATGTAGCCTATTTCAATCTGGTACGTACTCGCGCAGGGATGCCAACCAAATCGACTATCACCTATGAGGATTTGCGTCATGAACGCCGTGTAGAATTTGCCTTTGAAGGATTATATTGGTATGATCTTGTTTCTCGTGCCTACTATCAACAGCAAGAAGTTATCAACTACATGAACAATCAAGAGCGTAACGCCAGCTATTATGACTCCACTACCAACACCTATCAACTTAGTGAAAGTTATGTAGCCCCGGGAACCGGTGTGGCCGAAGCTACTGCTAAAAGTCTACGTTTACCTATCGCAGATACAGACCAAAGTAAGAATCCTAACTTGAAACCCGATTTTAACGGTAACATCCAGACTGTAGCTTACGAATTTGGAGAAAAAGAGGTTACAGCAGAAGAATTGTTCAACTAATAAAAAAGGATAATTATGAAAAAGTTAAAATATATTTGGACATTGTACCTCGTGCTTCTATCCATAGGTTTTATTGCCTGCAACGAAGACGACAAATACTTTGATAAAGATGTACAAAATAGTCCTATCACAATCAGCAAAATTTATTTGGAAGACGCTGAATCCACCGTACCCGACAGAGAAGTAACTTTTGCACGCCTCGGACAAATCATCCGCATCGAAGGTAGTGGGCTTTATGGTGTAAAAACAGTGTATATAAACGGTTATGATACCTACTTCAATCGCACCTATGTAAGCGATAAATCCATGTTAGTTCAACTTAACAGTAAAATTCCTGTTACAGACGCAGAAGAATCAGTGCGCAACACTATCCGCCTTGTAAAGGACGGAGCAGAAACCGTCTATGAGTTTACCATTCGCGCAGCATCCCCTACTATCAGCAATATAGACAACACACTGCCTCAAGTCGGTGAAAAGGTTATTGTATATGGAAATAATCTACAAGAAACCAATAAGATAACTCTGCCTGGCGGAATCGAAGTAACAGACATTACAAGCGATGAAGACGGTGAATGGTACTCTTTCATCATGCCTGCCGATGTAACAGAATCCGGGTCTATTACCTCAGAAGGTGCTAATGGTATTGCAATTACTCCTGCCTGTTTCAATAATAACGATTGCTATGTTATCAACTTTGATGAGAAAGGTGTATTAGGAAGTTGGAGTGCGACATATAGTTCTACAGATCTCGTTGACGACCCGCTTAACTCCGGTCGCGGCAAAGTAGCAATGTTAATTCCTCAAAGCCGTTTAGACGAGGGCGGGGTCAAAGCAGGCGAAAGAACTTTAGTTTGGTTTACAGCCGGCAATGACGAACCTACAGATGACTGGACCCGTATGACCTCTTTCATTCCTGAAAATACCCAAGCCAGCCAAATAGCACTGCAATTCGATGCCTATATACCGGAAGCATGGGGTGGAACCGGACAAATGGAAATCACTCTCCAAAACAACTTGTCAAATTATGGTTATGGTTCAGTCGAAACAACATTTACCACCAGTATTGACTATCCTACAGCTATGGTATGGGTACCCTGGCTGGTAGACGGCGAGAATGTGCCTTATACTACCGGTGACCGTTGGGTTACTATAACCATCCCACTCACTAAATTCGGTAAATATAGTGATGAAGGCGGCAGTCATACATTTGCGGAAGTTATATCAGACCGTAATGCGGGAAGTTACCGTAACTTTGGTTTCCTATTCTGTAACTCCGATTTAAAATATAGTGAAGAACTGACATTCGAAGCCAGTAACTTCAATCAAAAACTCTATGTCGATAATTTCCGCATCGTGCCCAATGCAAATGTCACGGTGTCCGATTATCCGGATGAAGAGAGTGCCGAATAAATATCAACCTATAAATCAAGCAAATTATGAAATTCAATAAGATCATATTTCCTGCCCTTGCCTGTACATTGATGCTAGGTAGCTGCGATGATAATAAAATGGAATGGGGAACACCTGATGGTCACGGTGAAATCAGTGAATCCGAAATGCCCCTTGCACTGAAAGAAAAAATAGCGAACTACGATTATATCAAGGCATATGCCGCACAGTACACCCCTAATTTAATTGTAGGTTTAGGCTTGGGAACAGACGAATACATCGGTAACGCTGATTATAAAGCCATTGCCGATGCCAACTTCCAAATGTTTACAACAGGAAATGCAATGAAACATCAGACTGTTGTACAAAGCGACGGAACATTAAAACTCACAACAGTCGATGCCTTTCTGGAAGCGGTACCGACAGACATCCAGATCTATGGTCATAACTTTATCTGGCACACGCAACAGAACCAGAATTATCTGAAGTCACTGATCGCTCCCCAAATGAATATAGAAAGCGACAGCAATGTTGCCAACATACTTACCGGTGATGCATCCGACTTCAATAATGGCACTTCTGGTGGCTGGAGTTCCTGGGGTGATAATAAAGAAGAACAAACGATCGAAAACGGTATCGGAGAAGACGGTACGGCATGTATGGCATTAAAGAATAAAGGAGATAATGCCGGAGCGGCCTATACCGCACAATGCGGTTATACATTTGACACTTATCTACAAGCGAACAAAGAATATATCATTAAATTTAAAGCTAAATCCTCTTCCAATGCCGGAAAATTACAATTTCAATATCAAAACGGAACAAATTATGGAAGTCAAGGAGGATATAACACATTCGATATCGGTAGTATGTGGAACACCTACGAATATGAATTTACTACCACTTATGAAGATGTGAACCGCATCATACTGAATTTCGGAGAAGTTGGCGGCACTTATTATATTGATGATATTGAATTCGGACTCAAGATAGACGATACCATGACAAATATTCTTGCCGGTGATAACAGTGATTTTGAAGGTGGTACCAAAGGTAGCTGGGGAAGCTGGGGTAATAGTTCAAGCACAAATGTATCAGCAAAGGAAGAAGGATATAAAAGTGATTACTGCGTAGTGCTAGTCAATCCTTCAGACGGAGATGACTACTATGCTGCCCAATTTGCCTATACATTTAATGAGCCATTGGCTGTAGGAGAAACGTATATTATCCAATTCTATGCAAAATCTACGATAAACAGCAGCGGAGTACAGTTTGCCTCACAAAACAGCAATGATTACTCAGGCGAAGGATACCATGCATTTACTTTGAGTACTGATTGGACTTTATGTGAATATGAATACACTTGTACCAAAGAAAATATAGATCGTATTCTTATCAATTTCGGCAAAAACGCAGCGACATTCCATGTAGATAATATCAAATTCGGTTTAAAGAAAGAACCGCAGACTAAAGCAGTAACCCGTAGCACTACCATTACCTATATACCTAAGACAGCTCAAGAAAAGAAAACCGTTTTACTCAACGCTATGGAATCTTGGATAAAAGGTATGGCAGAACACGTTGGCGACCGTATTAAAGACTGGGACGTTATCAATGAACCTATCACCGATAACTGTCAATGGCGTGGTATAGACGGAGCTTTTGGCGGTACAGACAGCGAAGGTAAAGCAGATATGGCACCCACGGAAGATGCAGTCAACGGATTAAATCTAAATTGGTCTAACGAAACTGGCAATGGCCATTTCTACTGGGGATATTATCTTGGTAAAGAGTATGCAACCAAAGCTTTTGAATATGCCCGACAATACTGTGCGCAAGGCTCCCGTCTCTTTGTAAATGAATACAACCTGGAAACCAACCCGAACAAATTGGCAGCCTTAATAGAGTTCGTAAAATATATAGACCAGAACAACTCGACCGGTGCAGCCATCGTAGACGGTATAGGTACCCAGATGCACGTCACAGCTTCCGGTATCACAAAAGAACAAATAGATGCCATGTTCAAAACTTTAGCAGCAACCGGAAAACTTATCCGTGTAACAGAATTGGATGTGGCATTGGGCACCGCTACACCTTCTGCCGAACAACTTGCAGCCCAATCAGATGTATATCAAATGATTTTTGAATCATATAAGGAGAATATTCCTGAGACACAACAATCCGGCATCACTATTTGGACACTCAGTGATAATCCTGATGAACACCAATATTGGTTAAAGGATCAATCTCCCAACCTCTTCGATGCCAATTATGCACGCAAACATGCCTATAAAGGTGTATGCGATGGTATTGCAGGAAAAGACATCAGCGAAGGTTTCACTGGTACCGATTGGGAAAAGGTCTATGAATAAATAGGTCTTGATAAAATAGTACTATCTGCCATTCAGAATGCCGTGAAGAATGGCAGATAGTATAATAATGTACGCTGTATAACACTTTATGTAACATCTAGCAAACAGCATGTAACAAAAACAAAGCATTGTATAATACCAACAAAAGCTTCTTCATAAATTACCTGCTATCTTTGTGACATGAAAAACAAATTCAAAACATATCAGCAAACTCTCGGAATATATTTCCTTGCTTTCGAAATTTATCTGCAAAAGACAAGCAGATATTTAATACTACTTTTTATTATCCATATTTTTACTGTTGAACAAGCCGCTGCACAAAAAAGTTACTTAAAAAGACAAGGCACTACTACCCAACTTATCGTAGACGGTAAACCTTTCCTTATATTAGGCGGCGAGCTCGGTAATTCATCTGCCTCATCCATACAAGACATCGAGCGGATTTTTCCTAAATTACAAAGAATGGGATTAAATACCGTCCTCGTGCCTGCATACTGGGATTTAACAGAACCTACCGAAGGTCACTTCGATTTTACACTTACCGACAAAGTCCTGCAACAAGCACGCCGGAACAATCTGAAAGTCGTCTTCTTATGGTTCGGAGCCTGGAAAAACTCCATGAGTTGTTATGCCCCTCTCTGGTTCAAAGAGAACTATAAAAAATATCCTCGCGCCTACACGCAAACAGGTAAACCATTGGAAATAGCCAGCGCTTTCTCCGAGAATGTCTATCAAGCGGACAACCGTGCCTTTTCGGCATGGTTACAGCACATCGCTGCAATTGACAAAGAAAAAGGTACCGTCATTATGATACAAATAGAAAATGAGATAGGCATGCTGGAAGATGCACGCGACTATTCCCAAGAAGCAGACAAAGCATTCCGTGCTCCTGTTCCCACAGAATTAATGAACTATTTGCAAAAAAATAAAAAGACACTACATCCCCAAATGATAAAGAAATGGGAAATCCAAGGCTGTAAGAAACAAGGTACATGGCAAGAAGTATTCGGTGCAGACATCTATACCGACGAAATATTCATGGCATGGCACTACGCCCGCTACGTAGAGCGAATGGCACAAACCGCCCGTTTCATCTATAACGTACCTTTATACGTCAATGCCGCCATGAATAGTCGAGAACGTAAACCGGGTGAATATCCTTCGGCGGGGCCGTTGGCACATCTTATCGACGTGTGGCATTGCGGAGCACCCAATATCGACATCTTAGCGCCAGACCTGTACGACGACGGTTTCACCGATTGGGTAGCACAGTACAAACTGCATAACAACCCTCTTTTTATCCCAGAAATCCGCCTGACAGATAATAACGGAGTACGTGCTTTCTATATTTTCGGCGAGCATGATGCTATCGGTATCAGTCCATTCTCCATAGAGGATGGCTCTGATTCTTCCTGTTCTCCTTTAGCTCAAAGCTATACCAAGCTAAAGGAAATAATGCCCTTACTCACTGAATATCAAGGCAAAGGAATGATGAAAGGGCTCCTTTTCAGCCAAAAATACAAAGAACGTATCATTACGGATGATGACTTATCAATAACCTGCCGACACTATTTCACACTACCGTGGGACTCACGCGCCACAGACGGCAGCACATGGCCCGAAGGTGGCGGCCTCATTCTAAAACTATCCAAGAACGAATATATTGTAGCTGGTAGCGGTATCGTTTTGGAATTTGCCAAGACTTCGGAGAAACCGGGTTCCGAGATACGAAAACAACTAGGTGAAGACGGATTCGCCTTAAGTAACGAACAGATAAAGACAAAAAAAGAAAAGTTTCAAGGAATGCGTTGCGGTATCGGTCATGTGAATGAAGTAGAAGTGGACAAAGAAGGAAAGTTCCGTTATATCCGCCGATTGAACGGCGACCAAGACCATCAGGGGCGCCACGTACGAATATCGGTAGGAGAATTCAAGATACTATATGTACAATTGTATGAATATCAATAAAATTGATATTCATACACCATAAAAAGATTTGAAATATGAAATATTTGATTTATGATAAGATTAGGTTAGGAGTAGCAGTGCTGCTTTGCTTTTGCACCGCCTTGCAAACGGATGCAAAAGTGAAGCTGCCTGCTTTAATTTCGGATGGGATGGTGTTACAACGTGAACAACCTGTTAAAATATGGGGAACTGCTGATGCAGGCGAAAGTGTCAGTGTAACATTCATGAAAAAGAAGTATGCCGCCACCGCTGACAACAACGGACACTGGAGCGTAACACTACCGTCAATGAAAGCAGGCGGCCCGTATCTGATGCGAATCAACGACATCAAACTGAACGATATATTGATAGGCGATGTATGGCTCTGTTCTGGACAGTCGAATATGGAACTGCCCGTCAGCCGGGTGACAGATATGTTCGCCACAGAGATTAACGAATACAGCAATGAAAGAATCCGGCAGATTATCATACCTAAAGTTTACAACTTCCATGCACCACAAGAAACACTCTCCGCTACAAGCTGGAAACCTATGACACAAGAGAACGTAATGAACTTCTCCGCCCTCGCCTACTTCTTTGCCAAAGAGATGTATGAAAAAACCAAAGTGCCCGTAGGCATTATCAACTCCAGTTGGGGTGGTACCCCCATAGAAGCTTGGATCAGCGAAGAGGGATTAAAGGAATTTCCCATATACATCAACGATAAACGTTTGTATGAAGATGATGCCTATTGCGCACATATTAAGAAACTGGAAGGAGAAAGTTTCTATCGCTGGAATTTATCACTTTATCGCAGCGATGCCGGACTACACGAAAAGACCCCCTGGTATGCCTCAAATTATGATGATAGCAATTGGCAAACAGTGAACATGTTTTCTCGTACATGGGGCAATGACGGATTGAATCCCATTGCCGGCTCACACTGGCTTCGCCAAAACGTGGAAATACCGCAAACTTGGAACAACAAAGAAGTCACTCTGCGATTAGGTTGCATCATAGATGCGGACTCCGTATACGTAAACGGTACATTTGCAGGAACTACCGGCTATCAATATCCACCCCGTATCTACCGTATTCCAGCCGGGATACTGAAACCGGGAGTTAACAATATTACCGTACGCATCATCAGTAATGGCGGACAACCGGAATTTGTACAGGAAAAACCGTATAAGCTTATCTGCGATGATGAGAGCATCAATCTGAAAGAAGAATGGAAATACCGTTTGGGAACCCCTATGCCGTCGGCTCCAAACATGATGTTCTTCTGTTACAAACCCGTATGTCTGTACAATACCATGATAGCTCCTTTGCAACATTACACGTTACGAGGCACAGTATGGTATCAGGGCGAATCAAACGTATCACGGCGGAATGAATACGCCACTCTCCTTACAGCCATGATGGCCGACTGGAGACGTACTTTCAGTCAACCGGAATTACCTTTTTATATAGTGGAACTGGCAGACTATCTATCCAAGGAAGACATCAGCGGCCGCAAGGCATGGGCAGAAATGCGTTTAGAACAAGCAAAAGCGGCCCAAACCACTCCTAATGCTTTTCTTATACGTAACAACGACTTAGGAGAATGGAACGATATTCATCCGCTCGACAAAAAGACATTGGGCAGACGTGTAGCAAACAAAGTATTGGAAACATTGCCTATAAAAAAATGAAATCAAAGAACTAATAAAAATCCGATATTATGGAAACGTCAATAAAAACGAATGAAGAGTCTAAAGGTTTTTACAAACTGTCATGGCTTCAACGAATTGGATTTGGTTCGGGCGATCTGGCACAAAACCTTATCTACCAGACAGTATGTATGTACCTGCTAATATTCTATACGAACGTATACGGATTGGAACCATCGGCAGCCGCATTCATGTTCCTCATAGTCCGAGTAGTAGACGTACTATGGGATCCCTTAGTAGGCGCATTCGTAGACAAACACAACCCCAAACTCGGTAAATACCGTTCTTATCTGATATTGGCGGGAATCCCTCTCACCGGCTTCGCCATACTTTGCTTTTGGAACGGATTCTCCGGCTCGCTGGTCTATGCATACTTTACCTATGTAGGTTTGTCTATGCTTTACACGCTGATTAACGTTCCCTATGGCGCACTAAACGCATCGCTCACACGTGATACGGACGAAATAACCACATTGACCAGTGTACGTATGTTTCTTGCCAATACAGGTGGACTAGTGGTAGCCTATGGTATTCCTAAGTTGGTGGCAAGTCTGTCAGCCGACGGAATGACTAATACAGCAGAAAGCGCCAATGCCTGGTTTTATACCATGGCTATTTATGCGATTGCCGGACTGCTTTTACTGGTGTTCTGTTTTACACAATGCAAAGAACGTGTCGTTATGGATGCCAAAGAAACAGAAAAAGTACAGGTGTCAGACCTTTGGGAGGAGTTTAAGCGCAACAGGCCCTTGCGTATTCTTGCATTCTTCTTCATTACAGCATTTGCCATGATGGCTGTGGGTAATTCGGCAGGGTCTTATTATATGTTGTACAATGTACACGGAACCAGCGACCAAATGGCGAACTTTATGGCGCTCGGCTCAATCCCGGCATTTATCTTCATGCCATTAGTCCCGTGGATTAAGAGGAAGATAGGCAAACGTGCCATGTTCAATGTATTTCTGTCCATAGCAATCGTAGGCATGGCCCTACTCTATATCATATCGATGATACCGTCATTAAAGAGCCAGATATGGCTTGTTTATGTGGCACAATTTATAAAATCCACCGGAGTTATCGTTGCTACAGGCTATATGTGGGCCTTAGTTCCGGAAGTTATCTCCTATGGCGAATACACCACCGGAAAACGTATTTCAGGTATTGTAAATGCTCTTACCGGTATATTCTATAAAGCAGGAATGGCATTAGGCGGTGTAGTACCGGGACTGGTACTTGCCTATGTAGGATTCGATAAGAACAACGCCGTCAGCCAATCTCCACTTGCCGAACAAGGCATTCTCTGGTTAGTAGCCATCATCCCTGCCATATTGCTGATAATTGCCATGTTTATCATCTCAAAATATGAGTTAGACGATGAACGGATTGACGAAATCAACAAGGAGATAGAAAACAGAAACAGGTGATCATTCATTAAACAAAATACCATGAAAATAAAAAGAACTTTATTGTCCGCACTTGCCGCTATTCTATTATTGGCAGGTTGCGGTATCAAGCAAACGACACCTCAAAACCTATCCCTGAAAGAGGCGTTCGGTGACAAATTCCTTGTTGGCGTAGCATTGAACACCCGGCAAGTAGCCGGTAAAGACAGTGCGGCAACAAGGCTCATAAAACGACACTTCAACTCTATCGTTGCAGAAAACTGCATGAAAAGCGTAAATATTCACCCTGAAGAAGGCAGATATAATTTCGGTGCTGCCGATTCCATAGTAGAATATGGTGAAAAGAACGGCATGGCTGTTATCGGTCATTGCCTCATCTGGCACTCGCAATGCGCTCCCTGGTTCTGTGTAGACAAAGAGGGTAAGAACGTTTCACCGGACATCATGAAACAACGGATGAAAGAACATATCACAACGGTTGTAAATCGCTATAAAGGGCGCATCAAAGGTTGGGATGTAGTGAACGAAGCAGTGGCAGATGACGGTTCGTACCGTAACAGCCGGTTCTACCAAATTTTAGGTGAGGAATACATACCGCTCGCCTTCCAATACGCATATGAAGCCGATCCGGAAGCAGAACTCTACCTCAATGATTACGGTATGAGCAACCCCTCTAAAAGAAACACTTACGTGAAAATCATCAACGACCTGAAGAAACGGGGCTTGCGTATCGATGCCATAGGTATGCAAGGGCATATGGGTATGGACTATCCCAACATAGAAGAGTTCGAAAAGAGTATGCTTGCTTTCGCCTCTACCGGTGTGAAGTTAATGATTACTGAATGGGAAATGAGCGCGCTGCCTACTGTACATGAAGGTGCCAATATCAGTGATACCGTTGCCTTTAAGGCAGCCATGAACCCTTATCCTGATGCACTGCCCGATTCAGTATCCAAAATCTGGAACGCACGTATGAAAGCGTTCTTCGACCTGTTCGTGAAGCATGCCGACGTTATGGACCGTGTAACCGTATGGGGCGTGAGCGACGGTGATTCGTGGAAGAATGATTTCCCCGTAAAAGGCCGTAAGGAGTATCCCCTTCTCTTCGACCGCAATCATCAGCCCAAACCGTTCTTGCGCGAGCTATTGTCGCCCAAGAACGCCACCTTTGACAACTTTACTTATTCCGTTGAAAACGATACCGAAAGCAATATACAGAATGACAGTACCTCCG
>ENA-OPKB01000230-OPKB01000230.1-human-gut-metagenome-genome-assembly--contig:-NODE-230-length-16354-cov-2.078348_pt1 | contig 16354 bp, 9 predicted proteins | sample MGYA00241779_ERZ501685 | MGnify/ENA primary metagenome ERZ501685 (study PRJEB25962, sample SAMEA2042100) | human gut metagenome | biome: human gut; feature: human-associated habitat; material: faeces... | reverse complement strand
AAATGTCTCACCGCAAATTTATTGGTTAGTATGTCGCAATTTATCGAGATGTTTGGTAATCCTGTTACGAATACAAAAGGTTGGAAGACTGCTAAGATTAAAGATGTCGCCCCGGAAATGCCTTCTAAAGAGCAACTATCTGGCAAAATCTGGCTATTGAATCTTGATATGATAGAATCAAATACTGGTAGGATAATAGAGAAGGTCTATGAAGATGTTGAGAATGCTTTATCTGTTCAATCCTTTGATGAAGGGAATGTACTATTCTCAAAATTAAGGCCTTATTTAAACAAGGTTGTGATACCAGATGAGCCTGGAATGGCAACGACAGAACTGGTTCCATTACGTCCAGAGCCTAGTAAATTGCATAAAGTATTTTTGAGTCATCTGTTGCGGGGTAATCAGTTCGTTAATTATGCAAATGATATAGCAGGAGGTACTAAAATGCCACGAATGCCGCTCACTGAGTTAAGAAACTTTGATTGTATCTTACCGCCAATGGACAAACAACTTGAATTCGTATTCATAGCAGAACAGGTCGATAAATCAAAATTTGAGTTGAAGCAGTGTATTGAAAATATCGATAAAGTCATAAAGAGTTTAATAAACGGATAGAATAAGAGAGATACGTTGATAGCTGCGGCTTAATTGGATAACAAATTTATTAATAATATGATAGAGAATCTGATTAATGACATAGAGCAGGCTATGCTGGGAGTTTTAAACAACGAGCAAATGAGTCAATTACGAAAGGTGCTAGATTATGCCTTTCGTGATATCAACGTGTCGTCTAAGAACAATGAAGAGTGCAGTGGTAATAGTGAATTAATAGATAGTTTTTTGTCGGCTAAACGAGTCGAAGGTTGTTCGGATAAGTCGATGCACTATTATCGAAGTACATTAAATAATGCTATCAGGAAAATAGAAAAAAATATTCGCCATATCACTACTGATGACTTGCGTAATTACTTAAATGATTATCAGCAGACAAGCGGTGCTACAAAGGTTACGGTAGACAATATACGTCGCATTTTGTCAAGTTTCTTTTCATGGCTTGAGGATGAGGATTATATTGTGAAGAGTCCGGTACGTCGGATTCATAAAGTAAAAGTCGGAAAAACAGTCAAAGAAACATACTCCGATGAAGCGTTAGAACAAATGCGTGACCATTGCGAAGGTATTCGCGATTTAGCCTTGATTGATTTGTTGGCCTCTACTGGTATGCGTGTCGGGGAGTTGGTCAAACTCAATCGGAACGATATAGACTTTGAAAACCGGGAATGCATCGTTACCGGTAAAGGAGATAAGCAACGTCGAGTTTATTTCGATGCTCGTACAAAGATACATTTACAACGTTATTTGGCAGAACGGATAGATGACAATCCTGCCCTGTTTGTTTCATTATTAGCACCTTACGATCGCTTACAGATAAGTGGTGTGGAAATACGTTTACGTCGTTTGGGGCGTGAATTGAATATTCCTAAGGTGCATCCTCATAAATTTCGCCGCACGTTGGCAACAATGGCGATAGATAAAGGTATGCCTATAGAGCAGGTCCAGCATCTCTTAGGGCATCAAAGTCTTGATACAACATTGCAATATGCTATGGTGAATCAGACAAATGTAAAAATGTCTCACCGCAAATTTATTGGTTAGTATGTCGCAATTTATCGAGATGTTTGAGAACGTTGAATCTTATTGCAAATTAGAAGATTTGGTATCAGATACATTCCCTGGGGAATGGGGAAGCGAACCGATTTCTGAGAATGCGATAAAAGTGATTCGCACAACAAACTTTACTAATGAAGGATATCTTGATTTGACAGATGTTGTAACTAGAGATATTGAGCCTAAGAAAGTTGTACGGAAAAAGCTCAAACAAGGTGATACAATCTTGGAGAGGTCTGGAGGTACTAAAGATAATCCGGTTGGTAGGGTCGTATTTTTTGATGAAATAGGTGATTATCTGCCTAATAACTTTACGCAGGTACTGCGTCCTAAGGAATCTGTAAATCCAGTGTACTTGTTCTACGCTTTATATAACTCCTACAATCTCAATAAGGCTGCTATGAGAGCAATGGCAAGTCAAACTACCGGCATTCAAAATTTAAGTATGTCGGATTTCATGGCTAAGTTTATAGTACTACCTTCAAGAAACGAACAAAACAATTTTAAACAGATCTACCGTCAAGCCGACAAATCAAAATTTGGCGACTTCAAATCGCAATTTATCGAGATGTTTGGAGGTCTCTGTCAAGATACACCATGGTCTGATGTCGTTACTATTACGAATGGAAAAGCTTATCCTGAAGAATATCAGGAAGAAGGTGCTTATCCAATTTGTGGTAGTGGTGGTATTATGTGTTATGGTGAAAAGAAATTATGTAATGGAAATACTACGATTCTTGGCAGAAAAGGAAATATCAACAATCCAATCTTCATGGAATCAGGTTACTGGATAGTTGATACGGCCTTTAGTATCGATGTTGACAAGGCTAAACTTCATCCAAAGTTCTTCTATTATTGGTGTTGTCAATACGATTTTACGAAGCTTAACAAACAGGGGGGTCTTCCAAGTCTTACAAGAAAGGACTTGGAGAAAGTAAAAATGGCTATCCCTCAAATGAGGGATCAACTAAAGTTTGTTTCCATAGCAGAACAAGCTGACAAATCAAAATCTGTCATTCAAAAAGCTTTAGTATATTTGAATGACATACAAAGTGACGAATTAGGGAAAATCGCTTAATTATTAAATTGATAACAATAAAAATCATAGATATGTTTAACGAAGACAATACAGTGGAGCAAATGCTCATAGAAGCTGCAACCCAAAGTGGTTGGCAGTATGTAAAGTCACAGGATATACCTCGTAGTTCTGATTCTGTCCTTGTTGAATCATGGCTATTGGAAGCTCTTATTAGGTTGAATCCGATAACACATCAACAAGCGGAGCAAGTTATTTATAAACTCCGTGCTGCTATTACTTGTGGAGGTAATTATGATGAATTGGTGACTGCCAATGATCGTTTTCGTACATTGCTATTTAATGAAAACACAGAGCCTTTTGGAAAGGATGGTGAATATATACCTATCAGATTCTTTAGCGAAGATGCTGTTGAAGATTATTGTGTTGTGACCAATCAATGGGAGTTTCCACGTAGTTCTGTTGAAGGAGGTAAACGTTTGGATTTGGTTTATCTGATAAATGGAATTCCGATTTGTGTTGGTGAAGCAAAATCTCCTGTTCGCCCTCAGATAACATGGGCTGACGGAGCCATCGATATGCTGCATTATGAAAAAAGCATTCCAGAAATGTTTGTTCCGAATATATTGACCTTTGCTACTGAAGGCAAAGAACTTCAATATGCCGGTATCTGTGCACCAGTTGACAAATGGGGGCCTTGGTTTAAAGATGAAGGTCGTCAGCATGGCACAATAGAGTCGGTTAAAAGTAATGTAATGGGGTTAGTTCAACCAAACCGATTACTTGACATATATCGTTACTATAGTGTTTTTACAGGAACATCATCAGGCAAAAAAATAAAAATAGTTTGCCGTTATCAACAATATCTAGGAGGTGAAGCTATTGTTCAGCGTGTCTTAAATACATATCGAGAGAAACAAGGTCCGAAGAAAGGTCTTATTTGGCATTTCCAAGGTTCGGGAAAATCATGGTTGATGGTATTTGCTGCCCAAAAATTACGTTTGCAAAACGAATTACATGCTCCCACAGTTGTTATCGTTGATGACCGTATTGATTTGGAAGATCAGATAACGGGCGATTTTACTCGTGCTGATATTCCTAATATAGAATCTGCAAAGACAAAAGATGAGTTAGTTGCATTTTTCAAGCAGGATCAGCGCAAGATTCTGATAACGACAATTTTCAAGTTCGGAGATGTTGATAGTGTACTGAATGAAAGAGATAATATCATTTTATTGGTAGATGAAGCACACCGAACTCAGGAAAAGGATTTAGGACAAAAAATGCGCAATGCATTACCTAATGCATTTTTCTTTGGCCTTACCGGAACGCCTATCAATAAACGAGATAAGAATACTTTTCAATCGTTTGGTGCTGATGAGGATTTAGAGAAAGGTGGATATATTTCAAAATATACTTTCCAAAATTCTGTTGAAGATGGAGCTACGCTTGAATTGAATTTCCAAACAGTGCCGGTAGAGATGCATCTTAACGAAACTCAATTACAAGAAGAATTTGATGAACTGACCGATCAAATATCCGAGGACGAAAAGAACGAATTAGTAAAACGAACTTCTGTTGAAGCATTTTTTACAGCAGAGAAGCGAATTAACGATGTCGCACGTTATATTGTAAATCACTTCAAAGAGTATGTAGAGCCCAGTGGCATGAAAGCCCAAGTTGTGGTATATAATCGAGACTGCTGTGTAAAATATAAGAAAGCGATTGATGCTCTTTGGGGTACGGAAGATGCAACCACTATCGTTATGCATACGGCTGGTGATAAAGCTGATGAGTATAAGACATACCGTCGTGATAGAGAACAAGAAAGAAAACTTCTTGATCAATTCCGTGATCCATTGTCACCGATTAAAATGGTGATTGTCACTTCAAAACTATTAACAGGTTTTGATGCTCCGATTTTGCAATGTATGTATCTTGATAAACCAATGAAGGATCATACGTTGTTACAAGCTATTTGCCGTACGAATAGAAAGTACAATGTTGATAAGAAATGTGGTCTGATTGTAGATTTCGTTGGTGTATTTGATAATGTAGCCAAAAGCCTTGCTTTTGATGAGGAGACGGTAAAAACGGTTGTAAAGAATATTGATGAGATAAAAGTGTTGATACCTCAATTTTTGCAAGAATGTATTGACTTTTTCCCTGGTGTAGACCGGACAATCGGTGGTTGGGAAGGTTTGCAGGCTGCTCAGCAATGTTTACTTGATGAGTCTACAAAAACGAATTTTGCAAAACATTTTTCACGATTGGCTAAAGCTTGGGAAACAGTAAGCCCGGATGCAATGCTGGCTGCTTATCAGGCGGATTATACTTGGCTGGCTCAGGTATATCAAAGTGTACGTCCTGTTAGTACCGGCGGTTCACTCATATGGACTTTATTGGGTGCTAAAACCATTGAAATCATTCATCGTAACATTGATACAATTGATATTGGGACTCCACTTGAGGATCTTGTGGTAGATGGAGATGTAATTGATATGGTGTTGGAGCAAGCCAAAGACAATCCTAAAAAGATATTGGAAGTGGAAAAAATGCTTCGTTTGAGGTTAGGAGAGCATCATGGAGACCCTAATTACAAGGCATTTGCTGAGAAGTTGGATGAACTGCGCCGTCATATGGAGGAAAATCTTATAACTAGTATTGATTTCCTCCGAGGATTGCTCACCCTTGCTAAAGAAGTGCTTGAGGAAGAAAAAAACTCAAATCAACCTCTTGACAAGAGGGAACAAGCTAAAGCTGCTCTTACGGAGTTGTTTGAATCAATTAGAACTGAGGATACTCCTATCATTGTAGAACGTGTAGTTGCTGATATAGATGAAAATGTGGTAGCTATTGTACGTAAGTTTAAAGATGCTTTTAAAAGCATTACAGCTCAGCGAGAGATAAAAAAGAAACTACGTTCTATTCTGTGGGTTAACTACCAGATTAAAGATCAAGAAGTTTTTGATAAGGCTTATCAGTATATTGAGATGTATTATTAATTGGTTGATAAAATAAATTTGTTATGGCTGTTGAATCACACGATAAGAAACTTGATGACCTTCTAAAAATGGTTGAAGAAGGTAAGGCTCAATTACCCGACTTTCAACGTAGTTGGGTTTGGGATGACACGAAGATATGTAAACTAATAGAAAGTATCACATCTGGCTTCCCAATGGGTGCAGCGATGTTTTTGGCTAATGGTGGTGAGCATATCCGTTTTAAGTATCGCACATTTGAAGGTGTGGATTCTATATCAGAAGTTACACCTGAGTGGCTTGTGCTCGATGGACAACAGCGACTCACAACCTTATATCAGGTCTTGAAAAGTAAGAAAGCAACTAATACTCGATTAGAGACCAATCGAGATACAATTATCAAACGCTATTATTATCTAGATATTCGTAAATGTCTAGACTCTACTGCGGACAGATTGGAAGCAATCATATCTGTATCAGAGAAGAAACAGCTTACAACAAATATTGGTCGTGATGTAACGCTGGACTTATCCACAAGAGAGAAAGAATTTGAGAACCTGATGTTTCCCTTGAATATTACGTTTTCTCATAATGATACGGAAGATTGGCATTATGATATGGAAGACTATTACAAAGGTGATAGAGAGTATAGAAATTTATTCCGTGATTTCTCACAGCAGATTCTTCGCCCAATTTTAGAGTATAACATACCTATAATTCAGCTTGATAAAGAAACCCCGAAAGAAGCTGTCTGCCAGATTTTTGAGAATGTAAACACTGGTGGTGTACCTCTTACGGTTTTCGAACTCGTCACAGCTACATTTGCTGCTGAAGGACATGAATTGAGAAAAGATTGGGAGACCATTCGTCATATTTTTGCTCAAAAAGTAAATGGCGAGCTATTGAAAGAAATCACTGGTGCTAATTTTTTGGCAGCAATGACTCTGTTGGTATCATATTATAAAAGAGTGGTTTCAGGTGATGATGAGCGTGTGGCTGTAACATGTAAGAAAAAAGACATTCTTAGGTTTGAATTGAAAGATTATTTGAAGTATCATGACGCTTTGATTAAAGGTTTCTGTGATGCAGCTGATTTCTTAGTACATCAGGGGATTTTCCGTTCCAGAGATCTTCCATATTCGTCACAACTTATTCCACTTGCTGCAATCTTTGCATACGACAACGAAAATAAAAAAATGTTCATCTTGGAAGCAAACAGGAATTATTGTCTCGTTGGTATTGGTGTGGCGTAATGGGTGAACTATATGGGGGTGCCAATGAAGCTAGATTTGCAACTGATATAATGGGCATATTCCGTTGGATGGAAGGTGGTGAAATGCCAGAGACTGTATATCGTTCCAATATACAACCAACTCGTTTGTTGACCATGCAGACAAGGAATAGTGCAGCGTATAAAGGTGTTATGGCACTTATCTTACAAGACTCACCACTTGATTTTATGACAGGTCATCGTATGGATATAGCATCTTACATTGATGAAGATGCTGATATTCATCATATATTCCCTCAAACTTATTGCGAGAAAAATAACCTTCCACGTATAAAATGGAATTCTGTCATTAATAAGACTCCAATTTATGCATCTTCCAATCGTTCAATAGGAGGACATGCACCAAGTACCTATATTGGGACTATGGCAAATAAGGGATTAAAACAAGTTGAGATACAGGAAGCTATAGAGTCACATAAGGTTAGTTATGCTCATTTTGTATTAGATGATTTCAATGCTTATTTCATAGATCGAGCAAAACAATTGCTTGACAGAATAGAGCAAGCGACAGGCAAATCTGTCTCAGGAAGAGATAGCGAAGAAACAATCCGTGAATTTGGTGTTGCTTTAATATAGATAGCAATCTGTAACAAACTAGAAAAATATGATTAATAAATAGCTGAAAATAAATGAACTGTAGATTTTGGAAGAAAATATGTGCAAATAATTCGATGGAGGATGATAAACAAGTATCATTAACTCCTGCTCTGCTTAATCGTGATAGTGAAAGTGATAAGAAGCAGTATAGGAGTGTTTTGAATCTTGCACGAAAACTAGAAGAGAAAGACATATTGAACATTGCTCTTACTGGTCCTTATGGATCCGGTAAGAGTTCCATTCTTCGCTCTTTGAAGAAAGACTATCCTAAATACAAATATCTTTCAATATCTCTTGCAACACTAAAGTCGCCATTAGATGACAAAAAGAATGAAATAGATATTGATACGATGAATAATCGTATTGAATACAGCATTCTTCAACAGCTTATTTATAAAGAGAAACAAGAGACGCTTTATAATTCCAGATTAAAAAGGATTTATCATAAATCACACTGGGCTCAATATGCTTTATCTATTGCAATAATACTTTATACTATTGCCTTAATTATTGTATTTGAACCATCGTTTTTGAAAGTGGATTGGATTTGCAATCGCTTAAGTAATCCAGTATTAAATAAATGGTCTGATATTTTTGCTCTATCATATATATTTGTTGCAACAATAATATTCGTTCAAAAGACTGTCAAATCATTGAGTAATAGTAAACTGAATAAGTTAAATCTAAAGAATGGAGAGATTGAATTAAAAGAAAACAAAGAAGATACATCCGTTTTCAATAAGCACATGGATGAGATTGTCTATTTCTTTGAGGTTACTGATTATAATGTTGTGATTATAGAAGATTTAGATAGATTTGATAATACGGATATTTTTCTTAAGTTAAGAGAGGTAAATCAACTCTTGAATCAGTCAAACTCTGTGGGGCGTAAAGTTACGTTCATTTATGCGGTTAAAGATGATATGTTTTTTGATGAAGAACGTACTAAATTCTTTGATTATATCACAACTGTAATCCCAATAATCAATTCTTCAAACTCGGCAGACAAACTGAAAGAGGAACTAGAGATAAAAGGCTATTCAGATCTTAATGTCGAGGTAATAGACAGTTTGGCTTTTTTCATTGACGATATGAGATTACTGAAGAATATTGACAATGAATATGCCCAATATAGAGAAAAACTTGATGAGAAACTTGATCAAAACAAACTTCTTGCAATGATTGTATATAAAAACTACCATCCAAAGGATTTTGCAGATCTGCATAAAGGAAAGGGTGTTTTGTATGATTGTTTGCATAAGAAAAGTGAATTATTGGTTGAGCGCAATAGACAGATTGACGAGCGTATTAATGGAATAACTAAAAAACTTCAATCTTTAGAAGCGACACATGCCATACAAGAAAAAGAATTAAGGCTGATTTATATTGAAGGGTATCGTAGAAAATTATCAAAACAAAATGAAAATAATGCCTTTTTGTTTTTTGTCGAAAACAATTTTATACCTCTTGAAGATATCGCAGAAAATGAAACGTTATTTAATTCCTTTATATCGCAATCCTCATTTCGATATCAATGTTTTAAGAGGCATCAAACTAACACATATTATGGTGTTAGATATTATTATGATATATCTGAAGATAGTTGCAATATTCAATTCAGTCAAATAGAGAAAATAGTTAATTCTACCTTTACCTACCATGAGCGATTAGAAGCCTTGCGAGAAGGGGAAAAAAGATATCGTGAACAAATCAAGATACTAGAATTATCTCGTAATAATCATTATGCTACTCCAATACAAGAACTGTTGCTGGATGTTGATATGCAGACGCATAAAATTTTTAGTGAACTCAATGTCTCTAAAATGCTTGAAGTTTTCTTGAAAGAAGGACTTATAAATGAAGATTACTTTGATTATATATCTTTCTTTTTTGGTAAGTCAATTAATAAGCACGACCATGATTTTATCCTTGAATTAAAACTTCGGCATAGTTTGCCGTATGACTATCATATAGATAAAGTAGGGCAGTGCGTAAAAAACATTCCTGATAAATGTTACAACGATGTAAGTATATTGAATATTCAGGTGGTCGATTGTATTTGTCAGCATCTTGAAGAAGCAAATAACTCAAAACTTCATTCGATAGCACAAGTTATTATGCATAATAAAAAGTGGGACTTTTTGATTGACTTCTATAAATCAGTTGAAGATTCAAGCTCGCTTTTCAACCATTTGGGCAGTATCGTTGATGGATTATGGAAGATCTTCGTGAAACAGAATTCCGATGAATTATTCGAGTCTTGGTTACGATTCCTCGAATTGAACCATTCCACCAAAGAAAGTCGTAATTGGTTGAATAAACACTTCGCATTTATATCTCATAGAGTAGATCTCATAGGTTTTGATACAATCAAACAAATAGTGTCGAATGGAAAACTGATTTTTACAGATATAGATGCAGAGTCTAGGTGTTTGCTTGAGTATGTTGTAGAAAACAAAGCATATATGTTGACACCAGAAAATGTTGTATGCGCATTTGTTCATTATCGAAATGAAAGGATGGAAGCATTGAATAATTATCCTTTAAATGTTACAATACTGAGGAGTTGTGAATCTGCTAAACCAGTGTCAGATTATATAGATGAACGTTTTGATGATGCACTAAATAATGTATTTATCACAGATGCAGCGAAACAAGAGAGTGTGGAAATTATTCTTGAAATTATTAATTCTGAAGATATAACAGAGGAGACAAAACGCAAATACCTTTCGGGGCAACATAATAGAGTTTCTCTTTCCTATGTTAACAATACACAGTGGGAGTCCGCTATTGAAGTTGATATAGTTACACCAGCATGGCCTGAGATATATGCATTTTATGAGAGTCAGAATAATGTAATGATTTCCAGTTTGCGAATATTCATTACCAAACATATTGATGAATTAACAGATATATCTGAATTGGATGATACTCAGAAAGAACTACTGGCAAACAGTGCTTTGTTGACATCAGATTTTGAAATGTCGGTATACGATAAACTTATCAAAATCTTTGATGGAGTTACATTTAAGGATGCGAATATTAACAGTGTAGATAACGCTCATTTTAAGTCGTTACTTTGTGCCGATATGCTTCCATATAGCACATATTATACGACTACAATTAGAGACAATCATAGTGATGTACTTACTTATTATGTAGATAAGTATTTGGATGAGTGTATTATAGAAATAGAGGAGTTGCCTACAGATATGAGGCTATACAAGCATCTTATGAAAAATCCAAGAGTAATCGGTGAAAAAGCTCTAAGTGTAGTTCAACACTTTCTTCCTCATATTGTGTGGGATAACGAATTGGCAAATATCACTCTTCCTGTGGTGAAAAACAATATTGAAAAATTTGATTATGACATAGAGAAGAACATTTTGGTCGCCTCTACTAATTTGCCAGAGCGATTGTCTTTTTTGATAGACTTGATTGAAAAGTATAGAGATGATTTTGACATTGTGACAGAATTAATAGAGTCTTTAGGCGATTCTTATCGAAGTATTACAGATAAATCAAAAAAGGCTACTATAGAAAATAATCACATGAATGAAATGTTTTTAGGGAAGCTAAAAACTATTGGATATATCTCATCATATAGAGAAGATGATGATAAACTTCGTGTAAGTCATAAACGTAATCACTAAATCAAATGCAAGAGAATAGAGGAATTTATAACTAAAGTTATGGAAAGAAAAGGGATTGTTTGATAACTATCAGTGATGTTTGCTAGTGATTAATAGTAATCGATGAAAGTTTCCATTAATAAAGATTTTGTGTCAGGATTTAAAGCAACTTTAAAAGAATAAGATTTTGGTATGATAGAAGATAATGTTGAATTCTTGAGTTCTGATTTCGAACAGATTAAGAAACGGAAGGATGGCGGAAAAGAATATTGGTCGTCAAGGGATTTATGTGCTGTATTAGGATATAGTACATATCAAAAATTCACTCGTATTATAAACAAAGCCATTGCGATAGCCAATAATAAAGGATTTAATGTATCGGAGCATTTTAACCAAACGGTTGAAATGGTTAAGGTTGGTTCTGGCTCTTTTCGCAAGGTGGAAAATATCCATTTATCTCGTATCGCTTGCTTGATTATTGCGGAAAATGCAGATGGAAAGAAGCCACAAGTACAAATGGCAAGAGAATATTTCAAGCAAGAGATATCTACTCCTGAATCAATTAATAATAGTCTATCTGCTAATATTTTATTATATAAAACAGGACAAGGGGAAGTGCGTATAGAGGTAGTCTTCAATAGTGAAACATTCTGGATGTCGCAGAAGCGCATGGCTGATTTGTTTGGGGTAGATGTACGAACCATCAATTATCATCTTGGTCAGATTTACGAAACAGGCGAACTCACTAAAGAGGCAACTATCCGAAAAATTGGGATAGTTCAGTCAGAGGGAGAACGAGAAGTGGAACGCACACCACTGTTTTATAATTTGGACGTTATCATAGCTGTGGGCTATCGTGTAAATAGCTACCAAGCTACTCAGTTTAGAATATGGTTATGAAGAGTTGGAGATTATGTAATGTTAGATTTATAAATAGTTGTAATATAGCATTTAGATTATAGATTTCTTTGCATAATATTGTCGGGGGTAATGTTGCTCCCACTAATATTATATATATGAGTCATATTAATCGAACATTACCTCAAACGACTCAAGTCAGTCGTTTGATTGAAGAAGCTACGTGTTACCTTCATCAAAAGGGCTTGAAAAAAAGTACTATTAAGTCTGTGACAGACACATGGAAAATGTTGATTCCATATATGGAAGAACACAATATCCAATTTTATTCATCTCAAATAGGGGAAAAGTATATTGCACATAAACTTGAGAAAGTTGGAATAGACTTTTCCTATGAATGGGGACAAACAGTAAAATCAAGGATTGGATGGCTGACGGAGTATATGCAAACGGGAGTAATAAAAAAGAGAATAAAATTATCCCCGTCCTTTGCCAGTGAAATTGGTCGGCATCTTTTGAACTTTTTGTACCATAAAACGAATAGTGGACGGTTCTCGAACTATACGATAGAGCATGATAGGTATTATCTATCCATATTTCTTGATTATATGAACAAGCATGATGTCATTCGATTATCTTCTCTAACGATTGAAGTTATCAACAACTTTTTATCCTCACTTGACATTAGTAAGAAGTCTCTCCGACATCATGTAATCAGAGAATTGCGGCTTTATTTGCGCTATTTGCATGAGAATGACTTGATAGCAATAAATCTTTCTCGTCTGTTGCCAACAGATGCATATAGGCAAATGGAGCGGTTACCATCTATATATACAAGAGAAGAAATCAACACCGTCTGTTCTTCTATTGACAGGTGCGACCCATTAGGGAAAAGAGACTTTGCCATATTAATGCTCTTATCCAGATATGGATTGAGGGCATCAGATATATGTGGCTTGACTTTCAGTAATCTGAATTGGGATGAATGTAACATACACCTTACACAATATAAGACAAAAAAGCCGATAGAGTTGCCATTGACAGGAGAAGTTGGAGAGGCTATTATAGACTATCTTCAGTCAGGCCGACCTGAATGTGACGATTGCCATGTATTTGTTCAGGGAATATCTCCGTTCAGACCAGTTACGACAGAAGGAGTGTATGAGATCGTAAAGAAAGTATTCCGTAATGCTGGTATAGATACCTCCGGTCGAAAGCAAGGACCACATGCGCTTAGACATAGTCTTGCAACTATCTTATTAAAAGAAAAGGTTGTTTTGCCTGTAATAACGGGAATCCTCGGTCATAAAGATAGTGAAAGCACAAAGCTGTACCTTCGGCTTGATATTGAAAGTCTGAAGCAATGCGCTCTTGATGTGCCACCGGTAGCAGATGGATTCTATATGCAAAATGGAGGGCATTTCTATGAGTAATCTACTTTTTGAGAGCATTATGGCTCAGCATTTTACTGAGTTCATAAAACTGAAAAGAAATCTGGGGTATAAGTATAGCACCGCAGAATATCTTATTAGAGAATTTGACACATTCCTCGTACGCAAAAAGATTACATATCCAATATTGACAAAAGAAATCTTTGACGAATGGATGACAAGGCGGAAACATGAATCAGGTTCGACATATAAAGGACGTTGCACCGTAGTCATGCAGTTCGTCCAATATATGTCAGATATTGGCAAACCATGCTATATTCCAAGAATGCCCAATATAAAAGTAAATGGTTTTACAGCCCACATCTTTACAGAAGAGGAAATAGACCGTTTCTTCACTGCATGTGACAACCTTATTTTACACAGTCTGAAAATGAATTCGGCAATTATTATGCTTCCTGCCATCTTTCGTTTGTTGTATGGAACCGGCATAAGGGTAACAGAAGCTATCCGTCTGAAAAACTGTGATGTCAACCTTGAAGAAAAATATATAGTCCTGCACGATACAAAAAGTCGTAAAGACAGATTGGTTCCCATCTCAGACTCCGTGGCTACTGTATGTCGTGAATATAAGAGTTATCGGGAGCGGCTGCCTATAATCGCGGATAAGGAGTATTTTTTTCTTGCTTTATCTGGAAAACCATGTGCGAGTGACGGCACAATTTATTTCTGGTTCAGGACAATACTCAAAAATGCTGGCATACCTCACAATGGTAGACATCAAGGACCACGTGTGCATGATCTCAGACATACCTTCAGCGTACACTCATTGATGAAAATGCATCATGAAGGAGGCGACCTATATTGCTCGCTTCCAATACTCTCAACATACTTGGGACACAGTTCGATACAGTCTACAAATAACTATGTAAGGTTATGTGAAAGTATGTATCCGGACTTGATACAACGCATAGATATAGAAAGCATGAATGTCTATCCAAATCTATACAAAGATGAAACCGACTGATTTTAGTAAGTATTTATCGGATTACTTGAGTAAGTATCTCCCGGGAGAAAGAGGTATGAGTCACAATAGCATACTGGCTTATCGAGATACTTTCATACTACTGATACGGTATTACAAAGATGCAAAACACATCTCTGTTAATAAGCTGACTATGGATAAGCTGACACGGAAAGATATCGTGGCATTCCTTGATTGGCTCCAAAATGAAAATAAATGCTCGGATAGTACAAGAAATGCAAGGTTGGCTGCTCTCAGATCGTTCTTCTCGTATGTCGGATATGAAGATCCCACCTTCTTGAATGAAGGACTGAAAATCCACACAATACCACTAAAAAAGACAGGGAGAAAGTCTATTAACTACCTCACGGTTGATGGAATCAGGCTTTTATTGAAACAGCCTAATCTTCTGACAAAAAGCGGAAGACGTGATATGGCACTGCTATCTCTCATGTATGATACAGGCGCAAGAGTGCAAGAAATAGCTGACTTGACCGTTGAATGTCTTCGGTTGACAAAACCTTATACGATAAGAATGATGGGAAAAGGGCAAAAAGTCAGAATAGTACCATTAATAGAACAGCAAGTCCTACATTTGCAAAGGTACATGGCTGATGAATGTCTTTTTGATTCTAAGAAAGCAAAGATGCCATTATTTTCAAGCGGATGTGGCAGAAAACTGACACGTAGTGGTATCTCTTACATACTAAATAAATATGTATCAAAAGCAAGAGTTGAGAGTGCAACGCTGATACCCGAAAAGGTTTCTTGCCATTCTTTACGACACTCAAGAGCGATGCATTTGCTTCAGGCAGATGTGCCTCTGATATATATCAGAGACCTACTTGGACACGAGTCAGTCGTTACAACGGAAATTTATGCAAGAGTTGATTCAAAACGTAAACGGGAAGTCATAACAAATGCTTTTGTTCCAACATCTGAAGAACCAAATGAACCTGTTTGGCTAAAAGACACGAATCTACTGGATTGGCTTAAAAGCCTATAAATTATGTAGAGTAAAATGTAGAAAGGACCGGGCTGCTAATAGTACGGTCCTTTCTCTTTACATAATCTCCGACTCTTCATAACCAAATTTATGTGCAGCAGCACATAAATCTGGGCAACATCTGTTCTTAAAGAAATGATAGTTAAAGGCTTTGTTTTGGATGATGAACGTTTGAAACAAGGAAAATATTTTGGTAAAGATTATTTTGATGACTTATTGGAGCGTATCCGGGAAATACGGGCTTCTGAACGTCGATATTATCAAAAAATCACTGATGTATATGCAGAATGTAGTTCCGATTATGATCCTAAGGCCGAGACGACTCAGCTATTCTTTAAAATGGTGCAAAATATGATGCATTGGGCGGTTACTCATCAAACTGCTGCTGAAATCGTATATACAAGAGCAGATGCAGAAATGCCTCATATGGGACTTACTACATGGAAAAATGCACCGGAAGGAAGAGTTCAAAAGTCAGATACGATTATCGCAAAGAATTATTTATCGGATAAAGAAGTAATCTCTTTAAACCGTCTGACAACCTCGTTTCTTGATTTGGCAGAAGCGCGTGCGGAACGTCAGATAATTTCTACTATGGAAGACTGGAAAAAACAATTGGATGATTTCCTGACTGTATATGGCTATGACAAATTTCATGATTCTCGTATCATTTCTGCTGAACAAGCAAAGGAAAAAGCGTATGCTGAATATGACAAATTTCGCTTGATTCAAGATAAAGAATATCTTTCAGATTTCGATAAGGAAATTAAGTTATGGAAAGAAAAGGGATTGTTTGATAACGAATAAAATAAAGTCTCAACCGATAGCACTTCTATCCAGTTGAGACTTTTCGTTTATTTACCTCTATCCAAA
>ENA-OPKB01000221-OPKB01000221.1-human-gut-metagenome-genome-assembly--contig:-NODE-221-length-17148-cov-2.764523_pt1 | contig 17148 bp, 19 predicted proteins | sample MGYA00241779_ERZ501685 | MGnify/ENA primary metagenome ERZ501685 (study PRJEB25962, sample SAMEA2042100) | human gut metagenome | biome: human gut; feature: human-associated habitat; material: faeces... | reverse complement strand
ATGTTCATTGAAATATGCTAAAAAATATACTGACCGGAAACGTGATTATTGGTTATGTATTTAATAAAATAAGTATCTCCAATGACAGAGAAGAAAATATACCACGTCGTATTAGAATTACGTTGATAAGTGATGTAATACATATCCTTACCATAACGTTCAAAAAAAGCGGGCGCTTTCTTTTTTAATTTAGAATGAATGTTCTGTTGAATATCAGCTATCAGTTCTTCTACATAAGAAATAGCAAAAGGATAAGTACCCAAATACTCCTTCTCAACAAGTATTTTTATAAGCCCATACAAATCCTCCTCTACTTCGGGAGCGAATACGACTCTCATCCAAACAAAGCCTTTATACGAGGGCAAAGCCTATCCAATAATTCTTCACCGGAAATAGCATGCCTAATGTCATCACGTCCTTCCGTAACGATATTCGGATTATTCTCATTACCCGTATATACAACTACCGGTTCACCAACATTCGGCACCATCGGTTCTTGTTCCTTATATGGCTTGTTCTTCTTCATGAATCCAATCTTTCTACAAAGATACCCGGGAATATCAAGATATCCTAATAATTGATTGATAAATATCGTATGTTCATAAAGCTTCAACTAAGTCTACATATTTTTGAGTTACCACATCCTTGGAATATAATCGCTTAATCACCTCTACACCATTTCGACCCAGTAAAGCCAGTTCGCTTTTTGAGACGGAATTCAGCCAGTCCGCCATTTCTCCCACCTTCTTTTCCAAACTCTTCTCTGTAATCAATTTTGCACAGCCATGTTCCTGCAGGAAGTTGATGATAGGCGTATCCTTTCCCGAGCAGACCAATAAAGGCCTACCACATGCCATGATTGTATAAACCTTGGAAGGGAATCCCTGCATCTCCATCTCAGGGTTCATGAAAATAAACTGGATGTCTGAATAGGCAAGAATGGACGGCATCAAACTTCTGGGCTGATAGGGCAAAATATGCACATTATCCAGCTCCAACTCACGTACTTTCTCCTCAAGAACGGGTTTCATGACTCCCTCACCGATTATAAAGTATTCAATGGAAACCCCTTTCGTCTTTTCTGCCAGACAAATTAAGGGCTCCCAATCTTGGGCATAACCAATATTCCCGGCATAAAGTAATTTCAAAGAATCTGTGGCAGGGAAAAAATGGGGATTCAGACATTCTACATTTCCACCTTGAGAATTATACAATTCTGTATCTACAAAATTAGGTATTATACAAAGCTTGGACTTATCCTTAAACCTTCCGGCTATTACATTATAAAAAGCCTGGTCTATGATCGTTACGGCCGTTGAGTTATTATAAACATACCGTTCCATCCTACGTAGCTGTTCTATAACAAGCCCGTCCTTTCGTTTCAAGATGTCAGGATATATTTCCTGCACATTATATATGGTTTTACATCCCTTGATTTTCGCCAGCCAAATGTTTATTACACCGATAGTCAAAGGAGGGGAAGGTGACAGTATGACATCTATATTTCTCTGGAACAAACCAATCAGGAAAGAGATAATATGCCAATAGACAAATCCCAGGACACGCAGAAATGTATTTCTGAATTTCTTCTGGGGTACATGAAGAACTCTGATTCCATGAAAACAGCTTTCTTTACAAATCCCCCAAACCTTCCATTTCAGAGGTTGTGCTGCCAGTTGTGATTCCACAACATTGTAATGAGGCGTAGTTGTCAATACCAATACTTCATAACCGTTTTCTTGGAATTTCAGAGCAATATCATTATAAAGATAGGCTGTCGAAACTCCATCCGGACTGAAAATCAGGCTATGTATCAAAATTTTCTTAGGCATGTCTCACCATTATTTTCTCCAAACCATCTTGTTCACCACCCCCGTATAGCTCTGAATCAACTTCACAACCTTGGCCGATACATTCTCATCCGTATAATTGGGCACCGGCAGGCCATCGTCCTCATTCCTATTCATCTCCACGGCAGTATCTACAGCCTGAAGCAAGGATTTCCCGTCAATGCCGGCAAGGACAAAGATACCCTTGTCAAGAGCCTCGGGACGCTCCGTACTGGTACGGATGCATACAGCAGGGAAAGGATGCCCCACAGAAGTGAAGAAACTGCTCTCCTCAGGCAGGGTACCGCTGTCACTCACAACGGCATAGGCGTTCATCTGCAGGCAGTTGTAGTCGTGGAAACCGAGAGGTTCATGCTGAATCACACGTCTGTCAAGTGCAAAGCCGCTTGATTCCAGACGTTTCCTGCTACGGGGATGACAACTGTAAAGTATGGGCATGTCATATTTCTCGGCCATAGCGTTAACCGCGCTGAAAAGGGACAGGAAGTTCTTCTCCGTGTCAATGTTCTCTTCCCGATGCGCGGAGAGCAGGATGTATTTACCTTTCTGGAGATGCAATCTCTGGTGAATATCGCTGGACTCTATTTCCGTCAGGTTCTCATGCAGGACTTCCGCCATGGGCGAACCGGTTACGTATGTACGTTCTTTCGCCACGCCCGAAGCGTTCAGGTATCTGCGGGCATGCTCCGAATAGCAGAGGTTCACATCGGAAATGACGTCCACAATACGGCGGTTGGTCTCCTCAGGCAGGCACTCGTCAAAGCAGCGGTTGCCGGCTTCCATGTGGAAGATCGGGATATGCAGGCGCTTGGCGGCTATGGCCGAAAGACACGAGTTCGTATCCCCGAGAATCAGCAGCGCATCGGGCTTCGTTTGAGCCATCAATTTGTAGGAGCAGTTGATGATGTTACCTACCGTTGCACCAAGGTCATCGCCCACGGCATCCATGTAGACCTCCGGGTCCTTCAGTTTCAAGTCCTTGAAGAATACCCCGTTGAGGTTGTAATCGTAGTTCTGGCCCGTATGAGCCAGGATCGTGTCGAAGTAGATGCGGCACTTGCTGATTACGGCAGCAAGGCGGATGATCTCCGGCCGTGTTCCGACGATGATGAGGAGTTTGAGTTTGCCGTTGTCGGCGAATTTGATATCCGAATAGTCGAGTTTGATCTGTTCCATTTGTCTTGCGTTATTCCACTGGTTCAAAATAGGTATCCGGGCGCGCCGGATCAAACACCTCGTTAGCCCACATTACCGTCACGAGATTTTCCGTTTCGGAGAGGTTGATGATGTTGTGCGTATACCCCGGCAACATGTGCACGGCCTCGATCTTCTCGCCCGAGACCTCAAAATTCAGCACTTCGTCCGAATCGATGCGCCGCTGCTGGATCAGGCCGTGACCGGCCACGACCATGAAGAACTCCCATTTGGTATTGTGCCAGTGCTGCCCCTTCGTGATGCCGGGTTTGGAGATGTTCACCGAGACCTGCCCGCAGTTCTTCGTGCGGAGCAGCTCCGTAAAACTGCCCCTGGCATCGACGTTCATCTTCAACGGGAAAGCCACCTTCTCCTTCGGGAGATAGGACAGATAGGTCGAATAGAGTTTCTTGGCAAAGCTGTTCTCCGGAATCTCCGGCATCACAAGCGTCGAGGGCTGGTCATGAAACGTATGCAGCAGATCGACGATCTCACCGAGTGTTGCCCGGTGGGTTGTCGGCACCGCACAATAACGCCCGTCGGGCGTCAACCGCGTTTCCACTCCGTCGAACTCGCAGTGGTGCTCCTCGCCCTTGAGGGCCGCGATCATCTCATCGACCAGATCGTCGATGTAGAGCAGCTCCAACTCGACGGCCGGATCATTCACCTTGATCGGCAGTTCGTTGGCAATGTTGTTGCAGAAGGTCGCCACAGCCGAATTGTAGTTCGGACGGCACCACTTGCCGAAAAGATTCGGGAAGCGATAGACGAGCACCTTCGCACCGGCCTCCCGGGCATAGTCAAAGAAGAGCTCCTCGCCGGCCTTCTTGCTCTTGCCATAGTCCCCTTCGGCATAACGTCCTACAAGCGTCGCCTGAATCGACGAAGATAGCATCACCGGACAGGTGTTGGCATGCTTGCGGAGCGTATCAAGCAGCGTCGACGCAAAGCCGAAGTTGCCCTGCATGAACTCCTCGGGGTTCTGCGGGCGGTTCACACCCGCGAGGTTGAAGACGAAATCGGCCTTGCGGCAATATTCGTCCAATTCCTCAAGCGTAGAATCTATATCATATTCAAAAATCGCAATATTCGGATCAATGGCATAGTTTTTGGCCTTGCCGTCACGGATATTACGCAACTGGGCGCACAAGTTGCGTCCCACGAAGCCTTTGGCTCCCGTTACCAATATGTTCATCTCTTTCAATACACGATACAACGGAAGGCTCTCGCCTCACGACCGAGCCTGCCGCAGTCTACGACAGATCCGTTGTCCGGAATCTTCATCCGGACAACGGATCATTGAAATACTACTCCGAACGAATGTCGCGCGGTTTCGCACGCTCCACCATGCCCAGATCCTCCTGGATGAAACGCAGACGCAGCAGCTGCTTCTTCATGCCTTCGACATCCAGACGGGCCGTATTGTGGGAATGGTAATCCTCGATCTTCGAGACATCCTCATTCCCTTCAGTGAAGAACTTGTCGTAGTTCAAATCGCGCGAGTCGCACGGGATCCGGTAATAATTGCCCATGTCGATCGCCTTGGCCATCTCCTCTCGTGTCACAAGCGTCTCGTAAAGCTTCTCTCCGTGACGCGTGCCGATCACCTTGACCTCCGTCTCGCCGTACTTCGGATCGACCTTGGCGTAAATCTGCTTCAGCGCCTCGGCCAAAGTCGAAAGCGTGGCAGCTGGAGCCTTCTGCACGAAGAGGTCTCCGTTGTGACCATGCTGGAACGCATAGATCACGAGGTCCACGGCGTCGTCCAGCGTCATCATGAAACGTGTCATGTTGGGATCGGTAATCGTGATAGGCTTGCCCTCCATCATCTGCTCCACCCACAGGGGAATCACGGAACCGCGCGATGCCATCACATTGCCATAGCGCGTGCAGCAAATCGTTGTGGCAGCCCCTTCGCCCAGTTCACGTCCCTTGGCAATGGCGACCTTCTCCATCAGCGCTTTTGAAATACCCATGGCATTGATCGGATATGCGGCCTTGTCGGTCGACAGCACCACGACATTCTTCACACCATGCTCAATGGCGCTTTCGAGGACATTGGCTGTACCAAGCACGTTCGTGCGGGTTGCCTCCATGGGGAAGAACTCACACGAAGGCACCTGCTTGAGCGCCGCAGCCGAAAAGACATAATCGACTCCACGCATGGCAACATCGACCGACGACTTGTCGCGCACGTTACCGATATAGTATTTCACCTTGGGATTCTGAAGCATGTGACGCATGTCGTCCTGCTTCTTCTCGTCACGCGAGAAAATACGAATCTCCTTGATGTCGCTATCGAGAAAGCGACGGAGCACGGCGTTTCCGAAACTGCCCGTACCGCCCGTAATCAACAGGACTTTGTCTTTGAAAATGGACATCTAAATTGTAAATTTTAATAACGACAGATCATTCTTACATGTAGCTATGGGCTGAAAATATAGAACTTCGGTATTATTTATCCCATATGGGAATTTAAACGTACCGAATTGAAATGTATAAAATGGCATAATATCCTTCTCCTCTCTATATATATCTTTAAAGCCTTCATGTAAATTCCCTATATATAAATGGGTATACCAATCTTTAATCCCTGCACCCTTAGTCCGACCACACAATAACTCCCACAACGAAACATTCCGACCATCTCCTTCAACAGTTGATGAGAACACATAACGATTTTGCCATCGACACCCATAAATACATGATCCCGCAATCGATATCACTTCTGTCATTTCCATTGTTTGAGGATCAAGGGAATACACGAAATTATCTGCATATGGAGCATCAGTAGCATACAATACACATTCAGGGAGAGCGAAAGCGACACAACCTCTATATCGTTGATTATTACGAACCAAACATTCTACCTTTTGAAAATTATCAGTAATTTTCCAAATTGCGGCCGCTTCATCAAAATCGCCAGTAAATATCCATAAACAATCTCGATACGGATCACACACTATATTATGGATGTGATTAATTGCACCTTTGGGGAAGGTATATACAATACACCATTTATCTTTTGACTCTCTTTTATAAATGCTTACAGGATTTTTTTTTCTATTACCCAGATATTCTCCAAAATACAATCCACTTTCAACTGTTGAAATATTTTCTACTTTCGTAAAAATTAAAGGTCTAGTATGCTCTTTACATATAAATCCAGATGATAGCTTATTAGTTACCAAATCTAACTCATATAAATAATCTCCAATTGACAGCACTACATTATTTTCATCAATAGCATATGCCGCTCGCACCCCCAATCTCAACAATCTAAACAAATACCGACTCCGTCCCAAAAATCGTTCAGCAAAAGATCTTATAATTGGTATACGCCTTACAATATTTTCATTATGAAAAACCAATACATTACCATACTGATAACATAATATATCCCCTGATGGAAGATAACATAGTGGCGTGGTATTCTTGGCTATTCTATTGATATTATTCATATTATAGAATCATATTTCGACAATATCACTAATCTTACAATCATTGAAATTAAGAATCGCAGTAGCCCACGCCATTCCCACTCCAAAAGCGCTAAGCATCAGTTTATTGTTCCCGTTTAATTTATTCTTTAATTGATCGACAATAGTCAAAGGAACTGACACTGATGATGTATTTCCATATTTTTGAATAGTACTTGGTATCTTGGATTGATCTAATTTGAGTTTCTTCGCTATGAAACTATTAATAAAATTATTTGCCTGATGAAAAACATAGTAATCCATCTGCATTAGATCCTCACCTACCGCATTAAATAAACGTTTAATATCTTTCGGTATTTCAATTATAACAAAATTAAACACGTCCGAGCCATTCATAAAACCCTGCTCATCACTTCTAATATTTCCATACTCATCGACAACTCGCTCCTTTAATGTTTCCACAGAACTCATATTACGATAACCTCCGCCGGGAATCATTATTAAGTTTCCTCGCGAGCCATCTGAATTCAAGGAAAAATGACTATTGCCAAATCGTTCATCATATTCAATAAGAGCTGCTACACCGGCGTCACCAAAAATAAAAGCAGATCTTCGATCTTTAGGCGAATAAACTTTCGAACGAGTTTCTCCATCCAAGAGCAGCGCCTTACGCAACCCATTTTTTTGCATAAAAGAATATACAATACTCAATCCATACAAAAATCCTGAGCACCCAAGATTTACATCGAATGCAATAGTAGACATCGGAAGGCCAAGTCGATTTTGAAGCAAAATAGACGTGGCTGGCATTCTATAATCAGGAGTCTGAGAAACGAAAACTAACAAATCAATTTCGTTCCGATTTATATTATTGTCTACTATAAGTCTTTCTGCAGCAGCATAACATAAATCTGAAGCACATGTCTTTTCATCTACGAATCGGCGTTCATATACACCAATTTTATCTACAACTTTCTTTACTTCCTCTTCTGAGAAATACTGTGTATACTTATAATTGTCTATCACATTACTCGGCACACACGCAGAAAGAGCAGATATCCCCACATTTGAGAAATTTAATATTGCCATATTTATTTTAATTTACGACCGCCGTCAATTACTAATTCTATACCTGTAACCCAAGAAGATGCGTCTGATAAAAGATAGATAATACCATATGCAACATCTTCAGGGCTCCCATACCTTTTTAATGGATATAGGCGTAAATTTTCATTTAGTTGTTCCGCTGTAAGAATCGTTTTACCATCTTTCATTGGAGTCTCAATCATCCCAGGTAATACCGCATTGCATCTAATCTTTTTTGCAGCTAAATCAACTGCAGCATTACGCATAAAGGCCGATACAGCACCTTTGGTAGCACTATACAAACTATTTCCAACCGAACATGCTCCAATGGCAGCTATAGACGAAGTGAAAACAACTGAAGCGCCATTACAGAGTATCTTTCTTTTTACTAGTAAATGAGTTAAATATATTGATGCCTTAGCATTTATAGCAAATATTCTATCAATCTCATCGTATTTTATGTATGGGACTAGTTGAGTTACATTATAACCAGCATTACTTACACACCCATCTAAAATAGGCAAATTAGAAACTAGATCTTCTATACCAGCAACTGTTGATAAATCAGCAATAACCTGAATATGCCCATCTCCGGTTAGACTTGTAAAAGTCTCATGCAACCGCTCTGCATTTCGTCCTGTAATAACAACTTTAGCTCCTAACTTGGAACACTCTATTGCAGTAGAACGCCCAATACCAGAAGATGCACCTGTAACAAGAATCGTTTTCCCTTCAAGCGAAAATGGATTAGATACCATTACTTAGCATTTTTTACTTTTTACAATATTAAATAAATCTTCAATTGTAATAGCTTGTCGAATATCATCTCCCTTTAATTGCACATCATATTCTTCATCACACATAGCCAAAATCGACAATACAGTTAATGAAGACCATTCATCCAACTCACGAAATTTAGTTTGAGGGTTAAACAACTTTAGGTCGGTGTCTTCAAATTGAGCAGCGAAATTTTCAATGAATTTGTTAAGTTCCATAACCAGATAATTTTAATAATAATAAACTTTATTTTTCTTCGTCATATCTTGTAAAAAGTCAACTACATCTTTAGCGCGCTCTACACAAACAAGAACATCATTAGCAAAATTTTTACGTTTAATGATTCCTCGTTTATCAATATCTCGATTCATGCATAGTTCTGCGAATCTCACCATGCCCCATTCGGGCTTTCGTTCACGCACTATCACATCTGTTTCATTCATATTTTCATCTACAATCTTAAATTTCCTTAATCGATACCACTCGTCATCTCGATATGGCCAATTGTTAAAAGCTTCTTCATTAGTATGGATTATTGTATTATAATGTGCAAGGTCGACACCTAAGCCAACGACATACGCATTATGATCATAACAATATTTCCACGCAGAATTTGGGCCATGTGCGGAAGGATACTTACCATCAAGATTATGCGCCACCATCGCATCCGATGATGCCCCATATGCAACCATTGGATTAAAGGGGAAATGACTAATTGCACAACCATTCCGACGCATTAATGTAAAAGGAAGTATGCCTGATATTACGGTGGTCTTTCTAACATTATACGTACATATAAGATCATTTGTATCAGCAGTAAGAAGATCTTTAGGTTTAGGTTCTCCTTTAAAACGCCGAATACATGGCATTGCTAATGTTCCCGATTCTCCTACCAACGAAAGCAGTTTGTCAATGATTTCATCAGGAGACAATCCCGTACACTCTAATACATCATATGATGAGTGAACGACCAATACACTGCCTTCTCCGACACCCAGCTCTTTTAAGAAAGATATAACAGAATCAAAATCGACATGTTTTCTCTCATGATGATTGGAAACTTTAACAGTTTTATTTGGACTAAATCGCTTGAGCTTTTGAACATTTCTCCAATAGATTTTCCTTAAGAAAATTTCTATTCGAGGAGATAATAAACAAATATGTCTATATAATTGGGCTATAAATTTTCTCATAATAGTCTCCACAAATTCGCAAACTGCGTCATTATTGATTCCACCGAATAGCAAGACATTACACGCTTATAAGCATTAATTCCATATGAGTCCGCTTGAGATTTATCATGTAACAGATTCTCAATTGCAAAAGTAAGACCATGTATATCCTTAGGATTTATGACAACTCCAGACTGTTCCGATAACATTTCTGGGATAGCTCCCACATCGGTTGAAACGATAGGACATGCAAAAGCCATAGATTCTAAAATCACATACGGAAATCCTTCTGTATAACTTGGCAAACAAAATATAGCTGCTTTTTTATAATAATCATAAACATCTTCTCTTTTTAGTTCTCCTCTAAAATCCAACCAAGTAGAATCTCCTTTAATTTTTGCCAAAAGCATTAAGTTGCTCTTATCTTCTTGTTTATATGGCCCGACAACAATCAGTCGTTTAACAAGATCACATTGCGCACATGCAGTTACCAATTCATATATACCTTTATTTCTAATGACGTGTCCTACGAATAAAACGACTCCTCTCTCTCGATCTTTTTGTATAGCTACAGCATCTATATTTTTAGCTGCCTGAATTACAGAGTCTGTTATAGGATTAGGAATACAATAAATATTCTGACAAGATTCAGCCTGTAAAGCATACAGACTTTTATTATCCAGTACTATCGAAGCATCAACCTTTTTAATAATCTTCAAAATCTTTCTATACTCACTGTTGCGAACTACGGCCAATTCAGGTATTCGTCCAAAATGCCAATGAATAATAAACTTCTTATGAAATAACTGTTTCGCGACAAAAATAATAATACGATCTTTTGATAAAGCCATTGAGGCGCTCGAGGTATAATGTACAACATCAATATCTCGAAAGCACAAATTGAAGAACAACTTTATAAGTACAACGATCGTATCTTCTATGCCTACCAATATCCTAAATATTTTGGTCCTAGGCAGATTATTTCTTATCGGATTCGTCGTATTCTGAAATACTATCTTAAATTCGGTACCGGAACTGAAATACTCTAGTATACTCTTCGACCATGTTCCTATACCACCAACTTTTCGAGAATTATACGGTGATATAAGTAAAATATTTTTCACATTACTTCCCATTATTTTCTTCAAATATTCGGCATAACTCGTCTCTCGTTAATCGATTTTTCTCATCATAAAGCTTTTTTTCATGATCTATGATTTGATCTATAGACCAATAAAACTTTATGAACCGAGCAGGCACCCCACCGACAATAGAATATGGCGGAGTTGACTTTGTTACAACAGCTCCTGCTGCAAGAGTGCAGCCTCTTCCAATTTTTACACCGGCAAGAATTGTCACGCGACAACCAATCCACACATCCTCTTCTATAACAACATCATGATCATACCCCAGCGGCTTATTGTGATCGTTTATATCAGTCACAAATTTTCCAATTACACGAGCATGATTTCCTGTATGTACAGTAAAATCTTCAGCTATGGCAGTTCTCCCTTTGATAATGACTTTTGCATTGGGGCTTGATATCATACAATTTGGGCCAATCCCCACATTTTCATATATATAAGTATTAGGTTTATATATAAAAGAAGGAGGCGTTATTTTTACCGTGTTATCTATGTGTCCAAATTCGCTCCGTATTATAGAAAAGTAATTACCCCATAGTCGCCAGATACCTCTGACAAAACGGTTATTCTTTAATTGTGCTTTAATTTTCACCTCAACAACATAATATATTGTTCAACGAACCTTTCGGCCGATAATTTTTTCTCTGCAATTATACGGCTTTTTTTTCGATATTTATTATATAAATCCGGAGAAAGATTAAAAGCATTAATTAATGCATTAGCCATGCTGGGTATATTTTGGGGGTCAAACAAGAAACCATTTTCACCATCTTTAACATATATGGAATTATCACATACGTTACTGCATATAATCGGCAATCCACAAGCTAAGGCTTCACACAAAACATTAGGTGTTCCTTCATAAAAAGATGGAAGACAAAACCAATCCGACTGACTATACTTCAATTCGATATTATTCGTTTTAGGTAGCAGAGATATATATGGTTCCAATTTATTAGTATCAATCATCGAAAGACATTCTTCACAATATACCTTATTCGTTAATCCGTACCAAGTGATATGGAATTTATGATAACCGCATTTAACGACATCGTGAACTGCGTTTATTAATCCCTTTGTATTTTTTGATTCCCATATCGATGCGACAACAATAATCTGCGTAACATCAGATTTCTTTTTCTCTTCAATAGGCCTAAATTTTGTTAAGTCGACGAGATTAACAATCGGAACAACCCGATCTGCTAATATGGGATAATGGGTTTTAATAAAATTCGCCTGTGTATACGAATTAGGGATAATTTTATCTGCACACCTATACAGTATAAATTTAATTTTCTCCTGCCATGTTAATTTCTGAGTTGTATTGCGCTCTGAAACCAGTAGCTTCCATTTAGGCCTACAGAACAATTTAAGAATAGAAGCTATAATACACGGTCCATCCAAATACGCTATAACGTAATCAGGCTTATATTTACGAATAGCTTTCCCGATATGAAAAATGCGCAACAACTTATTTTCTGCACCTTCTATATTCTCATATTCAACGCGATAATCCTCCAGAACAGACGCGTAGAATGGTTGATTGTGATATGTGATTACTTTCACCTCATAGTTGCGTTCTTTGAGCATACAAGCAAGATATACGATCTGTCGTTGCGCGCCACCAGCACCCAAGCTATCTATGAAGCATAAAATCCGATTTTTCATATTTATTATAATTATCAAAAGCTAAACAATATCCAAGACATATAGAAAATGAGATAGATAACGAAGCATAAGACATTGAGAATAATGACTTCGTAAATATAATCAAAATCATGATATAAAACAAACTTATCATCCATTGAGGCCAAACAAGACGATTCCTTCGCGTTACTCGAAACAATGAAATAAAGTAAGATAAATATAACACTATCCCCAACACACCTTGATTAATTGCCAATTCAAGCCAATCGTTATGAGCATACGCTCCCGCAATTCTAACCGTAGCATTTGCTCCTCCACCAAAGAAAAATTGCAATCCGGACGTCTCATGCAAAAAATGATCAAGGAATTTCGTATAAATGTAATCCCGATTACTCGATTCCCCTTCCAATGTCTGTTCAATACGGTACTGAAAATAATCACTAGAAAAGTATATATCTTGCACAAAATAGAAACCCACACATAAGACGAAACAGGTTAAAAGGAATATTACACACCGAGTCCATCCTTTGGAATCCATATATATCCTATATATCATATAAATAAAAACACATGCGCCTATGATTATCGCCCCACGTTTCATTCCCATAATGATAAAATAGAACATGTAACACAATAGGATATTGAGTACAATTACGCGCTTTCTCCAAAAAAATAAAATCGGTAACAAATATAAAAACTCGTAACTGGCATTATTCGTAAATCCTTCCTGCAAAGAACCTTCTTCCAAAGCAAGGGTCATAGCTTCTTGCTGAGAACGAAGATAGTTAGCCGTAGCTACAATAACAAACAACAAAGATAGTATTCGAATTTTTTTCTCGTTTAACCACCCTTTTTTTACAAAATGAAAAAAGCCATACACAGATAACAAAGACATATAAATGTCTTTGAGATAATAATAATTAGGAATAGATACTATATCCCCTACAGTAAGACGAATCTGTCCCCCAAACAACATGTTATATCCCCCATAAAGAGTAAATACAAGCAATAAAATATTAAGCACTTTAAAAAAGGACGATATTTTATATTGATAATTCACATAGAAGAAATAATACAGGGACATTGTAAGCACAATAGCCAAAAGACCACGTGATAATATGGATCCCGATGCATATAAAGTCCCTTGAAGATTATACAGTATCCATAATCCTATATAAATATAACATTGGTTAACGATCTTCATCATATGATAATAGCACTATTCTCTATAATATTTTGTTGGAAGAACAATCATATCTCCAAGACGCCTGTTCCATATTTCAGGCGTAAATGCACCTTCTCCAGCAGCTGGATAGAATGTCATCTCTCCAAAGTATATACGATCATTGATAGAATATAAATCGACTCGGACAAATGGTATTCCTTCCGACAATTTTTCAGCAATCCGAACCATATCGGAATATCCATACGGCTTAGCTTGTGCTTGCAATGCATTCTTCACACGAGGATTCAATCCGACGAATTCCTGATGTACCCAGTCTCTATCATAAAAATCAATTGTTTCATCGATACTTCGATCTGAAATGACCTGACAATAGGCAGCTCGGCCATTAAAACAGAAAAATTTATAATCAGTTAACTCTTTATTGAATCCATCAACCATATATTTTTCTGCAATGATGCGTGGTTCCACATTCTTGTAGGCCCATTCTCGATATGTATTATATGGGCTTATCTTTAGCCATTTGCTAAATTTCTTGCGGGCATCTTTTTTATCAAAAGTTTTTTTATCCTCACATTTGATCAAGGTATGTGAACCGTTTGTCGTTTTCAATATGAACTGATCGGGCAGGTTATCGAAATCTATATCTTCGAACTTATGCCAAACACCCAAAGTAGGTATTATATATTGCTCTCCTATCTTATCTGCCACATATTTCTTTACTTCGTATTTGTCGACAAGCATTGTATACAACGGATTTCTGTTATATAATTTCAACCATTGTATTTTTTCACAAAAGGTATGAGGATCCTTCATATTAAGACGATTCTTATATATAAGCATCCATCTTATTTTTAAATACAATGGATCAGGAATAAATCGGCCGAAATGAGATAATAAGCCGATTAGGAGACTCCGACTCTTTTTCATGCCAAACTATTTTTTTTCATATAATATTTTGCTGCTACAAATGACGTCATACCCAAAAGCATACGACCAATCACAATCGTCAGAGCAGCACCAATATATGTATAATAATATATTAATGGCCAAGCTATAGCAAAACCTATTATTGCAGAAAAGGCTGTTAAATTACGCAGAGTTTGCTCATGGTGCTCAATAATAAGATAATTTGTACCGTAAGTATTCGATATTGCTAAAAAAACAAGCGATACAGCCATAATTCTCAACACATATACCGAATTAGCAAATTCACAAGACAACATGGCCCTAACGATAAAAGGAGAAAAAATATAAAGAACAGATGCCATAATAAATGCAACACCCATGTTTAAAATGGCGTACGTTTTATGTTTATCTATTCGACGTGAAAGAAAAGGGAAAAACGTGCGAGAAAAAATCATTAATAACTGATAACATATATTGATAAACTTGTTTCCCCCATCAAAAATACCATTTGCCGTGCTACCTGCATACACGCCTAACAGCATTACAGAAAAACTGTTATACAAGTTTGGCATTAAATTATTAATAAAAACATCTGTACTCTTCTTTATTGAGTTTAATATTGACCTAATCGAAGGCCGAACTAATTTAATACGCCACTTAACTAAAATAATATATAATGCAATTATTCCAGAAACAACATAACCTAATGAAGTAAACAATGGTTGAAGAATATAATCAGTCTTATTCTTTATAAAAATAAATACTGCTATGGTAAAAATAAACTTCATTAAAACATTCAAGATCGTAATATACTTCATCCGCTCAATCGCCTGAAAAAACCAATCAGGAAAAAGTATATGTCCTGGAATCATCAAAAAAGTAATAAAAATGACATCAGCATCTTTTCTGAAAGTAGGGATAAACAAGACAAGAAGACATAAAATAAAGAATGATAATATCATCAACAAACATCTAGCCCATAATACATTGGAAAATATTTCCGATACCTTCTGATAATTATCTCTATTTTGAGCGACATCTCTTGTCGCAGTAAAATTAAACCCCCAATCTGCTATTGTTTGAATCCACACCATAATAGCAGAAGCAAGCGCAATCTTTCCGAATCCAATTACACCTATAACCCGTGCTAAATAAGGCATGGTTATCAACGGAAATACATATCCTGCTATTTGCAAAGATGATAACCACGCAAAATTTCCTATGAGAGTTTTTGCTTCTTTATTATGAGAAATAGATGTTACTTTTTGAAATACTTTTTTCATTATAATGCTTTCTCTCCTAAAATATTACCCTATAAGATATCGACCGACTCTAGTTCTCATAAAGAAAGCGCAAATAAAAATCGATACAAATATCGTCAACAAACACCCAATCCATGGCAACCAATATGGCCCGACATCAACAGGCAAGCTTGTTTTATAATATAAAAATTGCAAAATAAATTGTTGAAATATATATACCCCAAAACAATAAGAACTGATTGTTATCAGTTTCTCCGATAACTTATTTTTTTTCACATACACTAAACACGAAATATAAAGTGCCCACATGCCCAACATTGCATATAGTATCTTTAGAATTTTAAAAATTTCTAATTTGAACAATTTTTCAATAATTGACTCGCTTAAATTAGATATATGCTCCTTAATAAACTGGGATACAATGAATAAAGCTACAAATAGTAACCAAATTACAATTAGATGCTTGAATGAAGCTACAATCTGCTTACGGGTAAAATATTGTTGCGCCCAAACACCTATGTAAAAAAATAACATATACGAAAACGCTGAATTCAAGCGCAATGGGAAGGGAATGATCGATAAAAGTGATACCATCAAAAGGGAACAAATTTTCCATTTTGTCGAAACTTTCCACCTAATCAAGAACCAGCCAAATATAAAACACCAAAAAAGCATAGGTAAAAACCAAAGATGACCAGTTCCGATCAAAATATTATATGCAATCTCGATACCATGAGATTGATTTTTTGTTAAAAATAAAATATAATACAATATACTAAATAACCAACATGGAACAAGAAGTCTTTTGATCTTATTTATTGCAAATTGCCCAAATGTCTGTTCCTTTTTTTTGTATAGATCTGATACGAGAAAATATAACCTGATACGGCAACAAAAGCCTCTAAGAAAAATGAATATGAAAATTTCGCTATCCAAGAATATACACACACATTTTCATATCCTTGAGGCTGCCTCCACCCTCCCCCATATATTATAAACGAATGATATACAACAAGTAAAATGATTAATATGAGTCTTATCAGAACAATCTCATTCAATAATGTTTTTTATTCTCCATGTGTTTAGTAATTTTGAGTATACCACTCCGCAAACGCACGCAGGCCGTCTCTTAATGAGGTGCTTGGCTTGAAACCGAAATCCCGTTCAAGCGGGGCGGTATCGGCATAGGTGACGGGCACGTCGCCCGGCTGCATCGGGACCAGCTCCTTGTGCGCCTCGAAATCGTAGTCCGCAGGCAATACGCCGGCACGCACCAGTTCCTGTTGCAGGATGTCCACAAAGTCCAGCAGATTCTCCGGGTGGCTGTTGCCGATATTGTAGACCATATAGGGCGGCAACGGAAGGCCATCCTCACCCGTATGCCGTTCGGGGGCATGACACATGACACGCACGACGCCCTCCACGATGTCATCAATATAGGTAAAGTCCCGCTTGCAGTTGCCGTAATTGAATATCCGGATCT
>ENA-OPKB01000192-OPKB01000192.1-human-gut-metagenome-genome-assembly--contig:-NODE-192-length-18644-cov-3.201087_pt1 | contig 18644 bp, 18 predicted proteins | sample MGYA00241779_ERZ501685 | MGnify/ENA primary metagenome ERZ501685 (study PRJEB25962, sample SAMEA2042100) | human gut metagenome | biome: human gut; feature: human-associated habitat; material: faeces... | reverse complement strand
AACATATCGATGCTGCCTTTGCCAAATACGAGGTGGATTCCGACCTTACTGAATGGTACACACCGGAAGAGATTCAGGAGAAGTACGGCATGACACGTGTCGCCATCCGTTCGCAAGTGTATCGGAACAACATTCCCTCCAAGAAAGAGCATGGGCAGATATTCTACTCAAAGCTCCACTTCGACCTCTCGAAGAGTTCCGAACAGGAGAGCAAGGCGGAATACTACACCGTCAAGGAGGCGATGGAGAAATTCAAACTCTCTCGTGATTCGGTTTACGGTATTCTGCAATTCCATCAGATCAACCGGGAGAAGAACGGACGGTTCGTCAGATTCCTGAAAGTGGAGTTTGACCGGGTAATGGGTGTCCGCAAATAGTCTAATTTATGGCTATCCGTAAATTATTCAAAAATTAATCCCTGCTGTAGGTAATCTGCATGACTACATTATAGAGTTTCGCCGACGAATTAATAATAACCATAAAAATATAACATTATGCATGAATGCAAGACCGTGACATTAAGGACACGTCCGCTAAAAGGCAGGATGATGTCTTTCTATCTGGATTATTATCCGGGGTATCGAGACAAAGAGACAATGAAAGTTATCCGTCATGAATCGCTTGGTATTTATATCTATGCCAATCCGAGAAACAAACGTGAACAGAATTTCAACGAGGTAATGACCGAGAAAGCCGAAGCCATCCGTTGCCGCAGGTTCGAGTCGGTAGTCAATGAACGGTATGACTTCTTTGACAAGTACAAACTCAAGGCAGACTTTCTGGAGTATTATCGCAAGCAGCTCCGTAAGCATGACCAGAAATGGGAGTTTGTCTATCTGCATTTCAATAACTTCGTACATGGCAAATGCACCTTTGAAGAGATTGACATCGACCTCTGTAACAAGTTTCGGGAATATCTGCTGAATGCCAAGAAGCTAAGGCGTAACGGACGTATCACACGGAACTCCGCATCAGGATATTGGTCTACTTTCAGAGGTTTCCTGAAAATACTCTACCGTAATGGGATGATAAAGACCAATGTCAATGACTTCTTGGAAAAGATAGAGACAGAAGATGTAATGAAAGAGGCCCTGTCTGTTGAGGAACTGTACAAATTGGCCGAGACACCTTGTAAGAAGCCTATTCTGAAAACGGCATCGCTGTTTTCCTGTATGACCAGCTTGCGCATCAGTGACATTCTCTCGCTATGTTGGGAAGACATCGTGGACTATTCTGCCGGTGGGAAATGCGTACACATCATTACGCAGAAGAACAAAGCGGAAGACATCATTCCCATCAGCGAAGAAGCATTGGGATTGATAGGCTATAGTTCTGAAAAGAAAGGTTTGGTATTCAAGGGACTTATGCGTAGTTGGACGCAAATACCGATGAAAGAATGGATTCGTTCTGCCGGAATTACCAAGAACATAACATTTCACTCGTACCGGAGAACATTTGCAACGCTACAAGCAGCTGCCGGGACGGACATCCGCACCATACAGAGCATCATGGCACACAAGAGTATCACCACCACTCAAAGGTATATCAAAGTCGTGGATGCCAACAAACGTGAAGCCAGCAAGAAAATTACCCTGACACGGCAAGACTGACAGCTGCTTTGTCCTCGATTTCTGCGGTCAGAGTATGATTTTTCACCTAAAATCATACTCTGACCGTGATATTTAGCATGATACGTGGTAACTATCATTCTTTTTATTGCAACTATCTGGAATATCGATTATATCTTTAGCGCAAAACGATTCCAAACACTTGCAGACCATGACGAATAAAAAACAAATTCAGACTAAAAAGATAAGTTTTATCCTCGCACTGTCCGTTATCATTTATGCGGCCATAGACACTTATCTTTTCCTTTGCCATGACATCAATATCATGCGCATAACGACTCCTGTCATCCTTGGACTGGTAATAGCTATCATATTATGCGGACTCCTGCACAAATTTTTCTATAAATGGCTGACAAAAAATCCTATCAACTTCTCTTTTGGCGAGCCATCTACCCCTATTGTAAAATCAGAGAACATCATAGAATCTATGGATGCTACTGAAACGCAGCCCATCAAGCAACCGATGGATTTGCCTGAACAAGAGTCTTCTCCATCCCAACAGTCGAATCAAGATACTGTAAACTCTGATTGTCCGCAAGATTCTCATTTGAATAAATATGATTCCATATTGGTGGAACTCAAAAAGAAAGAGATTGAAAGGCAAGTGGAAATCATGGATGCGATTCGGGAATATGTAACCGTCAAAACTGCCCCCTATCTCTCCAAAGAGGATATTGCCACCCTCATTGCCAATATAGAGTATATGGCTTACGATCAACCTGAGTCATATAAACCGATTCGTTCCAATATAGACAATCCGCTGAGGTCGCCGGGGCTTCGCCATTTGGCATGGAATGTCGGTGAACGCTTGAGAGTGCCCTTAGCGAAAAGAGCCGTTTTTATCAAGAAATCATTTCCATACGAACTCGTAAACGCGACCCTTGAATATCTTAAACTTAATTTACGGGATAATGTCTCAAGCCAGATTCCCATTGATGTACCAGATAAAGGCGACTATCGCTTCCATTTAGATGTAGATAATGATGACTCGCAATAAAAAAAGTATGCAGACGAAATAATTAATCCGGTCTGTATTGTTCTGCAAGGTTTCATTGAGTTGGTTCGCAGCATGTTAAACGATTAAAATAGTCATAATATGGAAAAAGACCAACTGACATTCAACGACCTGCCGACTGTGGTAGGCGAACTATGCGACAGAATCGCAAGTATGGAAAACCTGCTTACGGAGAAACTTTCCAAGCAGTACGAAACCAAAGAGAACACGCACGTCCCCATGACCGTACAGGAGGCTTGCAACTATCTTAAAATGCCGTTGTCGACCTTTTATTACAAGGTCAAGAAGGACGATATTCCGGTTATAAAACAAGGAAAGCATCTCTACATCTATCGTGACGAACTGGATAGATGGCTGGAATCTTCCCGGAAGAATCCGGCTCCGCAAAGTTTCGAGGACGAGAATGAATCCTTGCTCGCCTCCCATCGCCGTAAACCGAACCCTAAAAACTGGTAGCGATGGAAAAGACAGACACTATTATTCTTTCTCCGGAAGAATTGGCCGCTTACATGGCAGAGTCTACAATAAGCGTAACAAGTACATACGAACACTCCCCGGTGGTTCTGATGGTGGACGATACTGTTATCGGAACATTGGGAAACTTCAGTGCTTCCATCGGGAAAGCCAAAAGCAAGAAAACTTTCAACGTTTCAGCCATTGTCGCATCGGCATTGAGTGGCAGCAGCGTTCTTCATTATCGGTCTACATTTCCCGAAAATAAGCGGAAGATTCTATACATAGACACAGAGCAGGGGCGGTATCATTGCCAGCTGGTATTGAAACGCATCTTACGTTTGGCCGACTTACCGGAATACAAGAATCCGGATAATCTGATTATGCTGGCTCTGCGCAAGTTTTCCCCTAAACTACGTCTGGCGATAGTCGAACAGGCCATTGGCACAATACCGGATTTGGGATTGGTCATCATAGATGGCATTCGTGATTTCCTTTACGACATCAATTCCTCCAGCGAATCCACCGACATCATCTCCAAATTCATGCAGTGGACGGATGACAGGCAAATCCATATCCATACCGTCTTGCATCAGAACAAGAATGATGAGCATGCCCGTGGTCACATCGGCACGGAACTCAACAACAAAGCGGAAACCATCATGCAGGTCGAAGTGGACAAAGAGGACAAGACTGTAAGCGTGGTCGAAGCCGTCCATATCCGTGACCGCGAGTTTGAACCTTTCGCTTTCCGCATAAACGAGGAAGCCATGCCCGAACCGGTAGAGTCCTATCTGCCCAAAGAGAAGAAGACCGGACGACCAACCAAAGGACCGTTCGATCCGGACAAGGAGATTCCAAAGAATGTACATCGTCCAGCATTGGATGCCGTTTTTGCCAATGGCAACATCAGCAATTACGATGATTATATAGAACGCTTGAAAGAGGGTTACGGATTACAGGGTATAAAACTCGGTTATAACAAGGCGGTAAAGGTCGCAACATTGCTCAGCGACAAACAAATGGTTATAAAAGAAGGGAAAGATTATGCCTTCAATCCAGAATACCATTATTGAGTTCAACTTTACTTTATTGTTGGGGCATATATATAAGAATAAAGCAAAGTCGGAGGAAGACATCATGTGAGATATTCATATTCTCCCCTCTTTTAGAGACTCGTATCATCCTATGTTTCCTATCCGAGTGCCAGTTCACTATACGCATCCGATATGGCTTGCCGTGAAGCATCAACAGGTAACTGTTGCGAGATATGCCAAGGTATAACCTCACTGCGTTACGGTTGTACATTGGCGCTCTCGCCTGCTCAGTTCCCTCGCCGGTGCGGTACTCGCAAGCTCGCACCTATTCAACCATTATAAAATAATTCAAATGAAAGAAGATATTAAAAATACATCGGACTCCTCGAAAGAAACCAGAAACGTCTTCATCGGAGCAAAAGTCACTCCTACTCAGAAGGAGCAGATAAAATCACTGGCCGGACAATGCGGCATGACTGTAAGTGACTACATATTATCACGTGCGTATAACTTCAAGCCCAAAGCAAGGCTCACGAAAGAAGAAGCGGTATTGTTACAGAATCTGGACGATTGTCGGTCAGACCTCGTAAAATACACCTCCGCCCTACACGGAATGTCCACAAAGCAACGTATGGTAATGTTCAATCAGATTCCGTTTATGGTGGGTTGGCTGAAAGAATTAGGCAATGTAGCCGAAAGTGTCTGCCAGTTCCTGAATGCAGTAAAAGAGAAGAATAAAATTCCGTCTAACCCAAAATCCGAAGAAGAATGATTGCGAAAGCCAAAGCCATATCGCACGGTATAAACGACATCCGTTACATTACCGGCGAATCACAGCACAAAAAACATCCGGAAAAGATTTATCGGGTATTGGACAATCTGTTGCCCTCAGAACCGGACGCTATGGGGATATGGAACTCCATGCAGTTGACCCTATCCCAACATCGACCGATAAAGAATTCCGTTATCAGAATCGAGCTGAGTCCATCGCCCGAACATACCCAATTTTATGACATCGAAGATTGGCAAAATCTTTGGCAGGAATTCGCCGAGGAGTTCGACAAACAAGTGATTACCGGCAAGGATGGACAAGTCCGTTCCTGTCCGACCAATTTGGTGGGTAGCAAATACTCGGTTTGGCTTCATACGGAATCTAAAGGCGAAGTTCCCCACCTTCATGCAGCGGTTTGCCGTTTGGATGAAAACGGTAATATCAACAACGACCACAACATTCATCTTCGGGCGCAACGTGCAGCCGAGCGAGTGGCAAAGAAACGTGGCTGGACAACAGCGGCACAAATCAGAAATCGAAACATTCCACAAGTGAACCGGGACTGTATGGAGGTGTTGAAAGCAATGCCATCGTGGTCATGGGATGAGTACAAGAATGCTCTTATACGGAAAGGTTATACCGTCCATGAAAGAGAGGACAAGAAAGGTATTCTTCGTGGATATGCCCTCATGAATGGAAACACCAAATACAAGGCTTCAGAATTGGGAATCGGCAGGAACCTGATGGTCTCGAAACTTCCTGCAACATGGAAGAAACTGCACCATCAGCCAACTTCCGTCATTAGAAATAATACTTCCCAAACCGTTCAACAGGTAGCGACACATAAGGTTGATCCTATTGACTATACCCAATATCGCCCAGACCATCAGAATATCATTCCTTATGTCTTTACTTATGAAGGCAAGGAACATCGATTCTATATTCCGGAAAAAGTACTTGACTGTTTCAATGACGAATTTGATTACAGGTTTATTGCCAACTGTCAGGAACTTACCGATATGGCTGTAGCTATATTTGTCGGACTGATAGATACCCCCAATGTAACAACCGGAGGAGGTGGCGGTGGCTCACAAAGCGACCTTCCGTGGAGAGATAAGGACGAAGACGACTTGCTCTGGGCGCGCAGATGTGCTCGTGCCGCCAGCCGGTTCTTAGGAAAGAAACCGAAAACAGGATTAAAACGATAAGCGCATGAAGAAGAAATTTGATTTTTCCGCAGAAATGAGTGAAGCGGAATCCATAAGATCCACTCCCAAGAATGAATATCTGGAGGAAGAAAACCACTTACTCGATATCAATGTGCAAGAACTTGCTAGGCTGAATAACAATGTATATAAGCTGAGAACAGAAGTTGAAAATCTGTCCGGTTCTATACGTGAGTGCAAACCTATCATTTCTGAAGAAATGCATAAGTTGGCAGTTGAATTTGGAGCAAGGCTTCTCTGCAATTTTCTTGATCAGATTGAGAGCAAATGCAAGGAAGCCGAGCGGAGAATGAAGAAAGCCGACAATGCCATCCCCATCCCAGATACGGCATTCTACATTTTGATTATCATTGTAGTCGCTCTATCTTCTTTTTTCGTGTGCATGATAGTGGCTAATGCAGAGATTTTGCATTCCGGATTGATTTGGAAGGCTGCTATTGGTTGTATTCTTATGGTTGCTTTGGAGATTAGTATAGCGTTAATAGTACAGAAGTTTTTGGATAGAGGTAAATAAACGAAAAGTCTCAATCGGATAGAGATTACTACCAGTTGAGACTTTATTTTCATGCTTAAATTAGTCTTCTAAATCTCTTGCGACTTCAGGGAAATTATCTTTAATAGTTCCTTTGATACCACCATGTATAGAATACTGCCTGACTTGAGTAGTTTGAACTTTTGAAGACTCATGATCTTCTTTGGAATACAGAATAGGAACTGGTTCTGACTGATAGTAGTTTAACCTGTCTGTATTTATATATCTTATTTCATACGCCTCTTCAAAAGGAGTTATGAGATATATCCTTATTGATGCATCAAATGTGTATATCTGTTGACGGCATAATTCTCCGGGCAAAATAGTCTTTGTTTCTCCTTGCCGTATTTGAATATAATCGCTTTTCGGTTTTAACCTTACATCTAAATGATGACGAGCCTCATTTATCATAATGCGATACACTTCTACCGGATATGAATTGTTTTTAATCTGGATCTTCAATCCCCACATCGTATCATTCTTCAAACTTATCTGAATTTTGGGATATATGTTACTTCCAGCTTAAATTCGCTCTAATTGATAATGACGTGAGTACATCTCAGCCATTTGCGACAAGCTATTAATCTGCTGCTGAGTTCCTTTCTGATTTCTTAAGACAAGAATAAAAGTTGCAGCTGTCGCCAAGGCTCCCAAAGCCATAATACAATCAACAATAATCTCAAATAACATAATTACTTTCTAAAATGATATTCAAATATACAACATAATTCTGAATCACAGAACAATTGAGAGCGAAGAAATTACAGCATTAATTCCCTCGCTCTATACATAACTTTATTTACCCAGTGACTTGAACACCTTAGCAATGCAACGCTTTTTCTGCTCCATATTGGGATGAACATATAAGTCCAACGTAGTTGAAATATTGGAATGCCCTAATAATACGCTGACTGTTTTATAGTCACAACCGACCTCTATACAACGAGTCGCAAAACTATGACGGAGTCCATGATACTTCAGCTTGGGAATATCAAGTTTCTCCATAAGCCTTTTATAGTAGTTACGGTACGTACGTGGTTCTGTCGGACACTCGTCATTGGTAAGAATGTAATAGTCATCATTAACTACTTTTTTCAAAGGCTTTAACATAGTAAGCAATTCTTTGTTTATCGGGATTTCACGGCAAGAGTTTTTTGTCTTTGGCGTGTTGATGACCAGCTCTGTATGTTTTCTCTCTCCTTCTATGATATAGATGCGTTCTATCGTCCGGTTAACGGTTAGAATTCCATCATATACATTGATGTCGCTCCATTTCAAAGCACAGATCTCCCCTATACGCAGACCGGTACTAAGGCTGATATAGATACCAAGTCCCGGAAAGGAAAAGTGGCTCTGAATATAGTTCAGAATCTTTTTATGATTTGCCACGGACAAGACCTCCAACTTTTTACCAGCAACGTCTGTTGGGTACTTAATATCCCATTCGTAATAGTTCATCCATTCGTTTTTCACTCCGAATTTCATAACCATCTTCAGGACAATAAGAATGTCCTTAACAGATTTCACGCTCAATCCGCCTTCCAACTTTTCAAGCACAAAGCCTTGTACATCATTTTCATGAAGTTCGTTACTCTCACCAAACTTTGGCAAAATGTGATTTTCAAGAATCAACATGTAGGCTGCCAATGTCGATAGTTTCACATACGGTCGCTTGTCCTCTCGCCATGCGTCCGAAATTTCTCTAATTGTCTTCTGAATCATAATTTTGAATTTAATTGGTTCTAATAATTAGAGAAATATAATAGGTAATGTTCCCCATTTGAGATTTCCGGAATTTAGTGGGGAGTGGGAAATCTATCCTCTTACAGATTTTATGAGTTTCAAAAATGGAATGAATCCTGATGCCAAAAGATTTGGGCGTGGAACAAAATTCATTTCGGTGATGGATATTCTTAATAACCAATTCATTTGTTATGATAATATCCGTGCCTCTGTTGAAGTTGTGGATGGCGATATTGAAACTTATGGTGTAAACTACGGCGATATCTTATTTCAGCGCAGCTCTGAAACGTTAGAAGATGTAGGTCAAGCCAATGTCTATTTGGATAGCAAACCCGCAGTGTTTGGTGGTTTTGTTATTCGTGGAAAAAGTAAAAGTAACTATTATCCTATGTTTTTTCGTTATCTTTTGGCTTCACCAACTGCACGAAAAAAGATAATCGTAAAAGGAGCCGGAGCACAGCACTTTAATATAGGTCAAGATGGATTAAGTAAAGTTTGTCTTAATATTCCTTCAATTCAAGAACAAGAGAAAATAGCAAAACTATTTGAATGTATAGATACTCGAATCGCTACCCAAAACAAAATCATTGAGAAACTGCAATCCTTAATTAAAGGGCTAAACGATAATATCCACAAAGGTATTAAGGGAGAAACCGTCTGCTTTTCAGATTTGGGTGAAGCTTATTCTGGATTAAGCGGAAAAGGCGGTGATGATTTCGGATATGGTGAGCCATTCATTACTTATATGAACGTGTATCAGAATACTTACATCTCGGAAAAGGATTATGAATTGGTACAAATCGCTCCCAACGAAAAACAAAACAGTGTGCAGTACGGTGATGCCTTATTCACACTCTCATCTGAAACTCCGGAAGAAGTTGGTATAGGTGCAGTATATTTGGGCAATACGCAGAAACTTTATTTGAATAGCTTCTGCTTTGGCATTCATTTCTATGATGAACGTGTATTACCTCAATACCTTGCCCACTTCATTTCAAGTTCTTCATTTCGTAGGGCTATATATCCGTTAGCACAAGGGAGTACACGGTTTAATCTTCAAAAAAATGACTTTATGAAGATGAAGTTTTTACTACCAAGCTTAGAGAAACAAGGACATATAGCTAACACTCTTGACGCTTTGCATTGCCGTTTGGCAAATGAAAAGTCATTAACGGAACAATACATTTTATTGAAGAAGTATCTATTAAGCCTAATGTTTATATAAACATTTTCTGAAGCAAATACCGTTTCTGCTGTTGAAGACAACTTATGTATTCTTGCTCATTATCCAATTTTCTCTCAGTGAGTTCAAACATACTACAGATTTGTTGTTGAACAGACATTGGTGGGATCGGGAATCGACTCTTACCTAACGCAGTTTGGTTGATACTTGCTTGTGAAACTGCTTTATTGCAAATAGTTTGAAAATGGTTTATTGCCCAATCAGTACAAAGAAGTAAATGCAAAAAACGAGGTCTAACTATGGTTGTATTGGGTATAATTCGCAATAAATTCATGCCATGATAAAGTCCATAATCTTTGTCAAGATAGGCTGTATTTCCTATATACTGAATACTATTGATATTGCTAAACAGAATATTACCTACGTTTAACCTATAGCTTTCAGGAATACACTCTACATAGCCAATTCGTTGTATATCAATACAATGTTTGCTAATAGTTTCTATGCGAGAAACCTTATAAGGGGTTTGATAACTCACTTGTGTTCCTGAATAGCCACTTTTTATTTGCGCCAAGTCATCCAGTCTATATAAAATCCAATCATTCTCTGATGAAAGCAATTGCTGACTAAGCCCTTTAATTAAGGATAAAAAATCAGCAATTTCACAGGAAAGGGATATTCCCCATATTCTTTACTCTCCTTGCTGTTCCATCAACTCCTTATAGTGCTGTTCATATTCTTCATCAGTAAAACTTTCAGCACAACTTTTGGATCGAGTTAAAATTCGTAGATTCTCTTGAAATAATATTTCCTGTCGGCTCATTTGAGAACCAAAATATTTAGGAGAATAAAATCTATCAATCTCTGTTTGCTTTAAATTTTTATACCCAAGAGAAACGGCCATTTCTGAAAGTAAGTCAAGTCTAAAAGAATTACTACTATCAAAATGAGGTGATTTTTCGTTTAAACTATCTAAATATTCTCTCCATGCATGTCTAACTTTTTTGTTTTCCTGAAATACTACATCTATTGTATTTAAGGCATCAACCCATTCTTTTGTTATTGGGGTTGATTTTCGATCTGCCATTAGTGTAAGGAAGACTCTTAATTGAGCATCTTTTTTTGCTTTTCTATTTTGGTACTTTATTCCTAATACCCAAACAATAATTGGGATAATAGCAACAGCAATAATCTGACCGATGCCGATAATGATTTGTATATATTCTGTTGTACTCATAATGCTAAATTTATGCAAAGGTAGTCTTTTAGATCAAAACCTATTTGTATAATTCGAAAAATTTTATCTTTAATTAAATATCACACAAGCTAACTATGCAAAATAGCAGAATACACTGCTTCAAGATTGACTCTTCTACACACTTTGATAATAATATAATGAGGAATATTCCGTTTCTAATGTGATGGATGTAGAGCATAATGTTACAAATAATGCGATGTTTTGAGGTATAACCGTCTGGTTATCATAATGAAATTAAGGATTGTTTATTTGTAATGTCCGCAATTAGTTTGAAAATGCTTCACTCTGATTCTTGGGAACAATTCAAGATTCAAGATATTGCATCAATAGGACGTGGTAGAGTTATTAGTTCGGTAGAAATTAGCCAACAAGAAAATCCGTTATACCCTGTGTATTCTTCTCAAACATCAAATGACGGAATTATGGGTTATCTTGATGATTTTATGTTTGAAGGTGAATATATCAGTTGGACGACTGACGGTGCAAATGCAGGAACGGTATTTTATCGTAATGGAAAGTTTAATTGCACTAATGTCTGTGGCTTGTTAAAGCTCAAAAAAGGATTTGATGCCCATTTCGTTTCATTAGTCTTAGCAGAAGCAACAAGGATGTATGTCTCAACTAATTTAGCAAACCCGAAACTTATGAATAACACAATGGGAAACATACAAATCCGTCTGCCAAAATTAGAAGAACAAAAAAGAATCTCCGTTGTTTTCAGAAAGTTACATGGACTATTAGAGACACATAATAGTTTGATCATCAAGTATTCAAAGCAGAAACAATATTTGCTCTCGCAGATGTTCATATAAACATTTGCGAGAGTAAGTATCTCTTTTGTTCTTCGTATCTTATCTTTGTTTTTGCTTCAATATCCAATTTGCTGTTTAACGAAGTCATTAGTGAGGCTATTATACTTTGTCTTTCTTTTGAAGGTAGTTCAATTACAAGCGAAGCTATTTCTGAAATATAATGCCTTTTATGTCCTTCCGATTTAAGTTCCCAATATGATAGATATTCAAACATAAATCGAAGATTTACATTCGGTTTTGCTGTGAGTATTTTTATTGCCGAAGACTTTACCTTAAAAGGGAATGATACATATTTTGCATCCATTGTGAAATCGTCAAAGATTATACACTCTCCTTTTTGATATATGCCAAATTTTTCGTCTGTATACCCCAAGATAAAACCTTTATTCGCAGTTAGAACAGGGGTTAAACTTGTGTCGGTAGAGTATTCATCATTAGCTACAATATATGCAGTAGGTTGTTCGTAATCAAGTAGCTGATTGATTTCAAAGCTCTCTGTATATTCATCTTTCAATAAGGAGAACATCTTTTTTCTAATTGCGGACTTTAATTTTTTCAAATCCTCAATGATTTTGTTTTGGGTGGCAATACGCTCATCTATTAGTCGTAACAGTGTAGCTATTTTAGTTTGCTCCGCTTTGGATGGAATACCAACATAACACTCGGAAAAATTCTTTGTGCTGATGGAATAGATTTTTGTTCCCTGTGCTATTCGTCTAATCTGATTATGAAATGCGGATGACGAAAAAGCATATCCTTTGAAGCCGACAATAGTTTTATTTTTATTGTCTCGCCCATGAATTGTGTGTAAACCACAAACAATATCCTTATTATCAAGATTAAACAACTCAATGACTTTAGCAACCTCATTCGTATCTTCCGAAGCATCAGCAAAGGCTACATCTCCCTCTTTACACAATTCAAAGTTTTTAGGCATATTACCTTCTTTGACATTGGGTAGTTTATCTCTTCTCAAATCCACCATAGTAGGAAGCCCAACATGAATGAGTCCATAATGTAAGTTCATCATGGCTTTCTCCCCATATTCAAGTTGTTCCCAACTCAGAGAATTGGTTGAATAGAAATCCAATAGCTCAGACACTTTACATATTTCCCACTCTCCACTAAATTTAGGGAATCTCAAATGGGGAACATTAAGGACTTTATTTTCGTTATTATCTGTCATAATCATTATTCTTTATCGGGATTGATATCAAACGGCAACAATTTGTCGCCATTATTAAACCGGTCGAAATCAGAGATAAACGAACGGTCTTGAATCACTTTATATTTTTCATACTCACCATACGCCTTCTCTCGTGCTTCTTCTTGAGAAACTTTACCAGCTGAATCTTGTACTTGATAGTCCATTGTAGCAAGAAACTGTTCAAGACGCTGCTTCCATTCGGCCATCGTTGTAATGATATGGCGTTGGGCACGCTGCTCTGCAAATTCAAGAAATACGTTAGTTATGCCGTTGAGTTCTGAAACCTCTTTGTCTGACAAGTAGTTCTTTGCCACAATCGTATCAGACTTCTGGACTCTGCCATCGGGAGCTTTCTTCCAAGTGGTCAATCCCATGTGCGGCATTTCCGAGTCGGCACGTTCATATACTATTTCGGCAGCGGTACGATGAGTTACAGCCAAGTGCATCATATTTTGCACCATCTTGAAGAACAATTTGGTACAATCCGATTTCGAATCGTAATCGGCACTGCATTCGGCATAGATGTCTGTTATCTTTTGGTAGTATCTGCGCTCTGATGTGCGTATCTCACGAATACGCTCCAGCAAATCATCAAAATAATCTTTGCCAAAGTGTTTTCCCTGCTTCAAGCGTTCGTCATCAAGGGCATATCCTTTAATAATAAACTCCTTCAATACAGATGTAGCCCAGATACGGAATTGAGTGGCCTGATAGCTATTGACACGATAACCTACCGCAATAATGGCATCCAAATTATAGAACAGAGGTGTACGTTCTACATCCCGTTCTCCCTCTGATTGAACTATCCCAATTTTTCGGATAGTTGCCTCTTTTGTAAGCTCGCCTGTTTCGTAAATCTGACCAAGATGATAGTTGACAGTCCGTACATCCACCCCGAACAAATCGGCCATACGCTTTTGTGACATCCAAAATGTTTCACTGTTGAATATCACTTCTATTCGTGCCTCGCCTTGCGCCGTTTTATACAGCAAAATGTTAGAACTCAACGAATTTTGCATCAATTCGTTTGTCGAAATTGTTCGAGTAAAATAATCGCGAGCTTGTTGTACCAACACTTTTTGGGCATCGGCATTTTCGGCAACAATCATACACGCCATACGCGAAAGACGGAAGATATTGACCTTACGGAATGAGCCGCTTCCAATCCTTACCATATCAACCGCTTGGTTGAAATGGTCGTCTACATTCATTCCTTTTTCACCTGCCACCTTGATAGCCTTGTCTATGACTCTTTGGAATTTCCAATAAGCCGAATAGCCCATAGCAGCGCACAGGTCGCGAGAACTCCAGTATTCGTTTCCGCCCTCATCCTGACGGCGTATATTGTCGAATGATGGACGCATTTCGGGGATGTTGTCTATCTCTGCCATAGTGTAATTATTCAACCAGTCCCAATTCTTTCAAATAGCCTTCTATTTCCTTATCCAGTTCGGCTCGCTTGGCTTCCAATTCCTTTATTTCAGCCATGACTGCTTTGATGTCAATAGGCTCTTCTTCCTCAAAAGTATCGACATAGCGAGGAATATTCAAATTATAGTCATTTTCGGCAACCTCCTGCAACGTAGCAAGATGACTGTACTTTTCAATTTCCTTGCGGTCACGATAGGTTTCTACAATCTTCTGTATATGCTGAGGGCGGAGTTTGTTCTGGGTCTTGACCTTTTCAAACTCTTTGCTGGCATCAATGAACAAGATATTATCGTCTTCCTTACGGCATTTCTTCAATACGAGAATACAGGTCGGAATACTTGTACCATAGAATATATTGGCTGGCAAACCGATAATAGCATCGATATAGTTTTTCTTCTCTATCAGGAAGCGGCGTATAACACCCTCTGCATTCCCTCGAAACAGAACTCCGTGCGGAGCAACGCAAGCCATCGTACCACCTTCATTGAGGTGATGAACCATATGCAGAATAAAAGCATAGTCGGCTGTTTTCTTAGGTGCAAGTCGTCCTGCTTTACTGAAACGGTCGTCGTTGTTGAATTTGTCGGCAGCACTCCATTCGGCAGAGAACGGAGGATTTGCAACCACTGCATCGAACTGCATATCATCGAATGCGTCCCATTCAAGCGTATCGCCATTCTCTATTTTGAAGCTGCTGAATCGGATACCGTGCAGCAACATATTCATTCGGGCAAGGTTGTAAGTAGTCGGATTTTTCTCCTGTCCATAGATATATGCCGCCTTACCGATACTTGCTGCACGGAGCAATAGTGAACCACTACCGCAAGTAGGGTCGTAAACATTACGCAAACGGTTATGCCCAAGAGTAACAATCTCCGCCAATATGCGGCTGACCTCTTGCGGAGTATAGAACTCACCGGCTTTCTTGCCTGCGCCGGCTGCAAACTGGCTAATCATATATTCGTAAGCATCGCCCAAAATATCAATTTCTTGCGAGGCCTCTACACCAAAGTCAATATCGTCCAATGCAAGAAGCACATTGCTGACGAGCGTGTTTTTATCATCTGCTGTTTTTCCCAATTTAGGCGAAGCCAAATCAATGTCCGAGAACAATCCGCCAAAATCCTCTTCACTATCCTGTCCCAAAGTGCTGTCTTCTATACGCTTCAACGAGCGTTCCAACATAGGAAGAACATTTTCTTTCCGCTTGATAGCCTCAATTACGGACGAAAACAAGAACTTCGGTTCAATGAAGTAGCCTATATTTTCCAAGCACTGGTTCTTAACCTCTTCCTGCAATTCCGGTGCATCCGAATCGGTCATTTCCCATAATTCCTTGAATGTAACTTCATCATCATCCAACGCACTGTTAGCGTATGTTTCTATCTTCTCCGACAGGTATTTGTAGAAAATGAATCCCAAGGTAAAATACATAAAATCGCTTGCCGACATATTGCCACGCAAACGGTTTGCGACCTCCCAAAGCTGGTCACGGAGTTTCTGTTGCAGTTCTTCGCTCATATCTTTATTGCTCTATATTATCTTGTTTACATCACTTTCCGGCAATGGTATATTGCTCTCTATTATACTTCTCAGGTCATCTAGCACTTTCCCTTTATATGAGAAATATTTTGCCCCTTGATATGCACCCGATGTATTCCGTTTCTCTTCCGGCATAAACGTACCGACAAAAGGGGACAATTTATAAATACGACCTTCGTATTCAACGGAATCATCGCTTGCCACCTTGACTTCCGTATCCGTAGGAATAAAGGTAACGCATTCCCCTATTTTAATACCGACCATGCTGAATTTGAAACGACCTCGCTTTACGGTTCGCTTCTGCACGACAGGCAATGAATCTTTTTCGTTATGGCAAACCGGTTTATTATCTACATAGACCGTAACAACCGCATCATCAATCATCTTGGCTATGTCATTGAATATATCCAAAGCTATTTGTGGCGGCACATTGAAAAACTCCCGATTCTGACGAATACGCAAATCCGTCAACCGATCAATAGTCTTGTGTACATGCTTTTCAACATCGTTATATTTGACCGTCTGAATGGTTGCATAAATCTCAAAAGGCAACGGAACAGCCGTGTTGTCAAGTTCCTTGGAACGTATATCTACAGGCCGCGCACTTTTACCGATCTTGACCCAATCCTCACGAAAACTTGGATTAGTCAAGATATACACATATCCGGGTTCATTTGTCTTTACCATATCAGTATTTCTTTTAATCCCAACTGAAAGTGCGTATGATATTACGCAATCTGTCTAAAATCCTCGTCAACGCCTTTCTCGTCTTTATCAATCCGAGATGCTTCTCTTTCAATGCTTTTTGTATGATTTCCGGCTGCTCTTTTTGCAGGTAGTCATATTCTTTGAGGAAGTGATTCAATACCGATGACGATATTTCCTCTTCCTCAGCCAATGAGTTGACGGCATTTTCTCGCTCAACGGCAATATAGTGGTTCAACCGTTCTTCCAAATCGCTTGTACCGTCAGCTTTGTCTCGCTGAATCATGAAGTTTTCCTTATCGTCATCCACATTCTTTTGAATGAAACCATCGATAAGTTTGGCTTTGCTGCGCATTTCTGCGTCTTTAATCATCGTATCAATGATATTCTGACGGCGTTCTGCGTAATCGGCACTATATGGGTCAAGTTCTGCAATGAGTTCAAGGATATATGCCACATTGATAATGTCGCTATGTAGGAGTTCAAGGCAGAAATCCACATCACCGAAGTCTCCGTCATCCGGAACATCTGTATCATCATCCGGTTTGGGTGACGGTGCTGGATCAACGAGTGCAAAAGTATCATGGATATCAAGATACTTACTCCTGAAATCCATAAACTGCTGTTCCGTCATGCCGAGATCATCAGCTTCTTCGCTATAATCCTCATATATTTGAATCTCTGCGTGTTTACGGATAATATCACGAAATGCCAAAACAAACTCTTTCTTAGCCGTTTCGCTCTGCAAAAGGTCTATGCAGTTTGTGTCCGGGTATTTCTTCAGAAAATCGGATGCAAGTTCCTTGTATTCCTGTTTGATTTCTTCAAACGGAGGTCGCACTATTTCTTCCGGATTGTTGCTGTTACTGAATAATTTGATAGCAGCATCCACATTGCTCTTCAAATCACGGAAACATACAATCTTTCCGAAGCGTTTCTTTTCGTTCAGCACACGGTTCGTCCGGCTAAATGCCTGCAACAAGCCGTGGTATTCCATGTTCTTATCTACATAGAGCGTATTAAGTTTCTTGCTGTCAAAACCGGTAAGGAACATTCCGACAACAAGGCAAAGATCAAGCGGCTTCATATCGGCTCGCTTCTTTTTCATGCGCAGGTTGATGTCATCGTAATATGCACGGAAGTTCTCAGTCGTAAACGATGTGCCGAACATTTCGTTATAGTCATCCATGATGGCTTGCAGCTCATCGACTTCGCCTGCACTGTCATTCAGATAAGAACCTGTACCCATTCCTGTCAGTTCATCATCCTGACTTCCATTGGCTGCATAGGTAAATACTGCACCTATACGAATCTTAGGATTCAGTTCCTTGAATATCTTGTAATAACGGATAAGCATCGGCACTGACTGCACGGCAAACAGCGCATCGAACTCTCCGTCAAATGTTGACTTATTGAAATTATTAAGGATGAATTGGGCTATTTCCGTCATGCGATTGGTACTGCCGTTCTGCACCTCCTCACTGCCATGATAGTATTCCACAAGAAAACCGAGAACATTCTCATCAGCAATGGCATCCTTAATCAGATAGCGATGCAGGCAGTTGCCGAACACCTCTTTGGTCGTATGACCATCAACTGCATTCTCTGTAAATATTGGAGTTCCGGTAAATCCGAATATCTGGGCATTATCGAAGAATTGCATAATCTTCTTATGACTCTCCCCGAAATGGCTACGATGGCACTCATCGAATATCATCACGATACGAGAATGGCGTATCGAATCTATTTTGCTGCTATACCATGTCTTGCTTACGGCTGCATTGAGTTTCTGAATAGTGGTAATGATAATCTTGGAGTTGCTATGCAGACGTTTTACCAACTCGTCCGTATTGTCCGTACCGTCAACGGCTCCCGGTTCAAAGGCTTCATATTCCGACTGTGTTTGTGTATCAAGGTCATGGCGGACGAAACGCGGCACTATGACGAACGAAACCAAGCCTCGCACGAGGAAGCGAAGTGCATCATGGAGTACCTCAATGAACACGGACGTAATATACCATTAAAATAAGGAGGATAATATGAAAACAAATGAAATTCAATTTGGCGGCAAGAGCTATGTATGCCGTATTGTGGAAGCCA
>ENA-OPKB01000059-OPKB01000059.1-human-gut-metagenome-genome-assembly--contig:-NODE-59-length-35155-cov-2.826724_pt1 | contig 35155 bp, 32 predicted proteins | sample MGYA00241779_ERZ501685 | MGnify/ENA primary metagenome ERZ501685 (study PRJEB25962, sample SAMEA2042100) | human gut metagenome | biome: human gut; feature: human-associated habitat; material: faeces... | reverse complement strand
AGGTATGCCGACAACTTCCAAATGGCGTATATCATCGGCACAGCTTACGCCTCCACTTGCTATCAGATAGAGTTCAGGATGGTGCTCCAGTATCTCCTTATACAACGCTATCGATGGTCCTTGCAGCATTCCGTCACAACTGATATCAGTACAGATAACCTTACGGACCCCCTTCTCTACATAGTCTTTCAAGAACGGAAACAGTTCGCAGCCACTCTCATCCTTCCAACCATTGACGGCTATTTTATGCTCTTTCACATCAGCGCCAAGAATAATTTTCTCGGAACCATACATTTGAAGCCATTTGCAGAACAATTCGGGATTCTTCACAGCAATGCTGCCACCGGTCACCATCTGCGCACCGTTCTCAAAAGCTATCACCAAATCTTCATCACTCTTCACCCCACCTCCAAAATCAATAATAAGAGACGTACGCACAGCTATCTGTTCCAACGTACGGTAGTTTACCACATGATGGGAAGCCGCACCGTCCAAATCGACCACATGAAGTCTGCGGATACCATGAGCCTCCAGCTCCAGGGCCACTTCCACGGGATTTTCGTTGTACACCTTCTTGCTGTCATAATCGCCTTGGGAAAGGCGTACACATTTTCCGTCAATAATGTCAATAGCGGGAATCAGTTCTATCATTTTATTTACGATTTGACGATTTACAGTTCCAGGAAATTCCGCAAAATACGCTCTCCCACACTTCCACTCTTTTCCGGATGGAACTGTGTGGCGTAGTAATTGTCTTTATGCAAAGCGGCACTGAACGGATGAATGTAATCCGTCACGGCTGCCGTACAATCATTGACTGGCACATAGAAACTATGTACGAAATAAACAAACTCTTCTTTAGTAAAGCCTTTAAAAAGTCCGCTATTCGTCCGGGCAATGGTATTCCATCCCATATGAGGTACTTTATCCTCGTGCCTCTGCGAAATGAAACGTTTCACATCAGTATCAAAAATACCCAGGCAATCCACATCCCCCTCTTCAGAGTGGCGGCACATCAACTGCATGCCCAGGCAAATGCCCAGCACCGGCTGACGCAACTCTTTTATCAGCCGATCCATACCACCGGCACGCAAAAAGTCCATAGTGGTTTCCGCCTCTCCCACACCGGGAAAGATAACCTTATCGGCAGCACGTAGCACAGCCTCATCCGCCGTAATCACTGCCTCTACTCCCAGACGCTTCAAAGCATAATCCACCGAACGGATATTGCCTGCATTATATTTGACAACTGCAACTTTCATTTTTTTAATTGAGAATTGACCATTGAAAGGTAATAATTGAAAGGTAATGACAAGTTCCCCACCATCAACTATCAATTATCAACTATCAACTAATTAAATATTACCGTTTTGTTCTTATATGCCAACACCTTGCGTTCAATATGCTTCTGAACAGCACGAGAAAGCACAATCTTTTCCAAGTCCTTACCCTTGTTCACCAAATCCTGCACAGTGTCCTTGTGTGTAATACGCACCACATCCTGCTCTATGATGGGACCGGCATCCAATTCTGTGGTAACATAGTGGCTGGTAGCTCCAATAATCTTCACTCCACGTTCAAACGCAGCATGATAGGGCTTCGCTCCCACAAATGCCGGAAGGAAAGAGTGATGGATATTGATTATCCTATTGGGATAAGCGTTTATCATTTGCTCGGAAATGACCTGCATGTAGCGCGCCAGCACTATGAAAGTTATCTTATGCTTTGCCAGTAACTCCATTTCCTTCTTCTCTTGTTCCTCCTTTGTCTCTTTGGTAATGGGGAAAAGATGGAAAGGAATACCGAAACGCTCGGCCACGTGCTGCAAATCGGGATGATTGCTTATAATAAGAGGTATCTCCACATTCCACTCACCAGCGGTGTAACGCGCCAACAAGTCGAACAAGCAATGGGACATCTTTGAAACAAAGATAGCCATACGCGGTTTTGTATCGGAGAAATAGAGACGGAAATTCATCTCATATTTCTGTGCATACAAAGTGGCAAAATAATCCTCAATCTTTTCCTGAGGCACCAGAAAATCTTTCAATTCCCATTCAATACGCATAAAAAAGATATTCTCTACATGGTCTACATACTGATCCAGATAGATAATATTACCTTTATTCACCGTTATAAAGTCTGTTACTTCTGCCAATATGCCTGGTTTGTCAGGGCAGTGCAGCAACAGTTTGGCTGTTTTCATCATCCTAAAATGTTTTTTATCATTTTTCAAATTACAACATTCTCGTTTTGAGTCCGCAAAAATAACGATTTATTGCAAAACAACGAACTTTTCGAGCAAGAAGTTTAAAACAAGCTCCGAAATGTTTCGTTTTCTCCAGGAAAGGTTTTCATATCAAGAATAAAACAGTGCATAAACGTATTTCTAAACAGTTGTTAAATTTACTTTTCTCTTATTTTTCCAATCTTCTCAATATGAGGATATAAAGCAAATACAGCACAAAACGCTTGGAAAAAAGTTCGCCATAGCTATTGCAGATATCAAAGAAATGCCTACCTTTGCAACCGCAATCAAGAGAGATAGCAACGAAAGAATGAAATAATGGTGCGTTAGTTCAGTTGGTTAGAATACATGCCTGTCACGCATGGGGTCACGGGTTCGAGTCCCGTACGCACCGCGAAAGCAAATAGCAAAAGAAAGCAAAGCTCTGAAATTCAAGGATTTCAGAGCTTTTTCTTTTTCTCCGCTTCGGCAAAAAATAGTGGTTTTAAGCAGTTCTCACGTGGCTTATTCGTGGGACTTTTTGAAAACCGTTTTTGCTCCCACGAATTGACGCATTTGTCTTTGATTGTCAGCTTTTTGCGTAGCTGGTTTTTGAGTGTAGCAAACTAATTTTGTACCATTTAAAAAAACAAAGAATTATGGGGGCAGTGAAAAGAAACACATTAAGCGTATTGTTCATCATCAAGAAAGCGAAACTTCTGAAAAACGGTGAAGCTCCTATTTGTATGCGCATCACCGTAAACAAGCGGGTAGCCGAAGTTATGATAAAACGGAGCATTCCCGTAGATTTATGGAATCAGAAAAAGGAATGTTCCAAAGGAAAAGACCGTGTAGCTACAGAACTGAACCACTATATCAATACGGTTCGTGCCAAAATATTGCAGATACACCGTGAACTGGAAATAGACAACAAACCGATAACAGCCGATATAATAAAGGACTGTTTCTACGGACGGGATAAGGTACAGCGCAGCTTGCTGGAAGTGTACGCAGAGCATAACGAAAAATGTCGTGCCCTGATTGGCAAAGAATATACGGAAAGCACAGTTACCAAGTTTGATACTTCCATAAACCGCCTAAAAGAATATATCCGTAGTCGTTACCACCGTAATGATATAATGCTGGCAGAACTGGACGGGCAATTTATTCGTGATTTTGATTTTTGGTTGAAAACGGATAAACATTGCCAAAACAATTCCGCATTGAAACATTTGAAGAACTTGAAAAAAGTTGTTCGTATTGCTTTGGCTAACGACTGGATAAAGAAAGACCCGTTTTACGGCATCCACTTCAAGCAGGAGGAAGTAAATGTAGAGTTCCTTTCACGTGAAGAACTGGATATTCTGATGAACAAGGAATTTGCTATCAAACGGCTGGAGCAGGTAAGAGATATTTTTATCTTTTGCTGTTTTACTGCACTTGCTTTCGTGGATGTGCAGCAGTTAAGCCGTGAACACCTAATAAAAGACAATAACGGTGCTTTGTGGATACGCAAGGCACGACAGAAAACCAATCAGATGTGTAACATTCCTGTTTTGTCTATTCCTCAAAGGATATTAAGAAAATATGAAGATAATGCAGAGTGCATAAAAAAAGGTGTGCTTTTGCCTGTAATTAGTAATCAGCGCATGAATGCCTACTTGAAAGAAATCGCTGATTTATGCGGTATTGCCAAACGCTTAACTACACATGCTGCAAGACATACTGCGGCTACCGTAGTTTTTCTCGCCAATGATGTGTCAATGGAAAATGTCTCTAAGATTTTGGGACATTCCAATATCAGAATGACACAACATTATGCAAAAGTTTTGGATAGTTCTATTATGCGGGAAATGCGGAATGTAGAAAAGAATTTTTCTTATGGAGATTGATTTTCATTATTTTGAGTATCTTTGAAAACAAAAAACTATGAATAAGTTACTATTAACCTTTCAGGAAATTAAGAATAGGATTACCGGGTTCAGTTTCCCTCTTTTTGGTGTATCATGGCAACCTAATGAATCAGAAATTAAAATTGCCCAAAATATAATCAACCAATTAGAAGATAGACGAGTTTTATATTCTCCTTATGAATTAGAACGTCCTCACTATTGTATAGAATCTATATTACGAATTAGAGAATGTCTAACCCAAGAAATATGTAAAGTTTCTCAAAATCAGAATATTTATCAAGATATACAATTATTAAGAGCATCTTGTAGGAAATTTTTAGATACAATACAACCAATACAAGATGAAGTACACAATTGTGACTCCTTTACTACTATTAGTGGATGGATATTTTTATCTGCATTAGGAGAATTAAGGGGTGTATTTGGTATTATAATATCTAAACTTTCGGTTTCATACGGAATCCATATAAATGGAGAATTGATAAAAATAATTCCATCGAACGATATTGATGAATGATAAAAGAGCATTTTGCATGTTACTTCCCGAAGCTGAATAAGACATTAACAAAGATAAGCTCCGTATTCCTTCCGTTCAAGCCCAAGCCCTAAAGGGTTTTAAAGAAAATCTCCACACCTCACGATGTTCGGGTAGTATTTTCTTTAAAAGGCTTGCACAGACGGACTACTACACTGGCAAAGTTAATGTTCTTAGTCAGTTTCGGAAAAAAATGTGTTTTTTAAAGGAAGGTAGGTTATTCCTGCCGTTCCTTGTTGTAGTAGGTCTGCAAAAGCCGTTCTATATCGCTTTGGCGGTAGATTATTTTGCCTTTTATCTGAATGTAAGGGATAACGCCCGTATCTCGCCATTCTTGCAGCGTGCGGATGCTTACTTTCAGATAGCTGGATGCTTCCCGGTTACTTAGAAACTTTTCACCGTTCAAATGCGGTCTGCTTTCCTTTGCCAGTCGGCTGATATCGTCTAACATTCTATCCATAGATTGAAAGAACTCTTTTATTAGTTCACTATTACCGTTTATCAGTTCCATATCGACATATTAATTTATAGTTAGCTTGAATGATTGGTATATATATGTTCAATTACGCAGGTAATCGCCATAGTAAGAAATAGAAAGGCTGTCTTTTGCCTTGTTATAGCCGATATAAAGCCGCTTAAAGGCTGAAACAATAAAGTAACGGCTATCTTCTTTCTGTATCTCGTAAGTGGCAGGTTGCGCCTGTCCGTTATCCGATACATGGAGCATCGAAAGGAGATACTTTTTCTTACTTGGGTATATCATTACCGTAGGATGAAGATTTAAACTTTCCCATGTACCCACAATAGTCGGGAGGGTGAAAGATTGGTTTGCTTTTGAATTGTCATCTTGTTTTCTTGTCATAAGGCGATACTTATTTATTGGTTGGTATATAGTTGCTTTTCTTTCCTGAAAGATGGTTAACCGTACATTCGGCAACCAGTCTTTCAATATCGGCAGAATTATAGTACAGCTTATTCCCGATTTGGGAGTAACCCAGTTTACCACTGTCACGATAGTTCTGCAAACTTCGGATGCTGATACCGAGCAGGGCACACACTTCACAACCTGACAACCATTTATCGGATTGATGATTGTTCAACCTGCAAATGCGTTCCACCTGATTGGCAAAGTTGGCGAACCGACTGCATAACTGTTTAAAGGTCTGTTCCTCAATAGTTATTATATTCATTCTTTATTCTCTTTTGGCTGGTTGAATATTCCTTTTTGCATTTCTTCCCGATAGAGAACCGAAAGAACATCATTGTGCGTATTTAGATGCTGTTCCAGTACATTATCTATAAAATTGCCGGTACTTATTTGCTTGCCTGTAATCACGCCAACAATCTGCATGATACGTTTCTGTATCTCTCCACTTATGTACACGCTTTGACGGTTGGAGACTGTCCGCTTTTGGAAAAATACCGTTTTGTAATTTTCCTTTTCCTGTTGTAATGATTGATTTACCTCTTTCATACTTTCATTTTTTAATGGTTTATAAATAAGTTAATTGATTTCTGATACTGATTGAAAGAAAGTGAACCAGTCTTATAGCTGCATTGCTTTATCTTTAAATAGCTTTCAAATACGATTTAAAGCCATTTCTAAATATTGTTTGGCAGTCTTATGCATTGCTTTCATTCAATCAATTTTCAGCAAAGAAAAGGGTAAAAACAGAAGCTTTTCAAAGTGGGGCTGCTTTGTCCGTTTATGTCGCAATTTGGCGTTATACGCTATATTTCAGGGATAAAAGGCTGTCTGTAATTTTGCAACCGATAAACAGACATAGGAAGAAGCCGAAACGCTTGCTTTGGCAATCCGACGGAAGGAGGATTTTTATGTTCATTAGAACATAGCAAGTTGTGTTTTGAGGCCCGCGCTTCGCTTTTTGTGCCTCAAAACCTTGCCACCTTAAAAGGTGGTTAGTTTTACTCCGAAGTCGTAAAACCAGTAAATAATTGTAATCATGGAACAGAAAAAGAAGCCATTTCACAAAGGTGGGCGCAAGCCTAAACTTGACCCACGCACACACCGTTATTCTCTTAATTTGGACGATGTGGAGAACGCCAAGTTCTTAGCCTTTTACGACCAATCAGGCTATAAGGTAAAGGCGCATTTCATTAAGAACTGTATCTTTGGGAAGTCGTTTAAGGTGCTTAGGATTGATAAAAGCAAGGTTGATTATTACATTCAACTCTCCCAATTGTTTTCACAATTCAGGAGCATAGGCATACTGTACAACCAAACGGTGAAAGAACTACATTCCAATTTTGCGGAAAAGAAAGCACTTGCCCTGCTTTACAAATTGGAACAGTATACTGTTGAACTGGTAAAGACGAACCAGCAGATTATTGCGCTTACCAAACGGTTTGAAGCATCTTATAAGGAAGAGGGGATAATATCGGCAGAGAAGTAAATACATACTTGCCAAAAGAAAAAACATCCCGGAACTGCCACATGTACAGTTTCAGGATGATTTTTACTGTTACTTATCCGTTCCGTGTTCTTTCTCGAACTTTCGGAGCGTACCCACATCGAACCGTTCCTTTATGAACTCACGCACATCCGAAGCCCGGTAATAGGCTTTTCCGCTAATCATCATAAAGGGCAGCAGTTTCTTGCTTCTCAATCTTTGTAATGTCCGGGTACTTACTTTGAACAACAGGCATAAATCCTGATTATCCAAAAGTTTGTCATTCGGCATCACTTCGGGGTTGGTCTGCAATGACTTTACATCTTTGCCTACTTCTTCAAGTTTATCAAGTAATTTTTGCATCCAGTCTTTGAACTCGTAATTATCTACATACATATTGCTTCATTTTTCTGATTATACATTAAGATTCTCAATCGATTGATGAAGCAAAGTTCAGAAAAGGGAAACAAACAAATAACAGGGTAGCATACGCTACCCCGTATAAATTGATGCTAAACACCTGATTATCTATACCCTTTATTTTCGTGTTCTTTTCGAATAAGGTTTGCCAGTTCATCAAGGAACTCGCTTAACTTGGCAGGCTTTCGCTTGATGACATCCATATACTTTTGGTGATAATCGCCTAATTTTATATTAAAGAGCCATTCAAAGGCTTTGCCTAAGTCCGTCAGATGAACAGGTTTTCCATTCTGATATGTTACACGTTTGGAAAGGAATAAACTGCTGACTATTTCCATGACATTGATAAGGCTTGTTTTGTCAGCCAAATGGAGAGGGGAAAGGAACAGCTTATTTGCATGTTGCTGAAACTGTTCAGGATATTTTATGCGCAATTTGACGATACGCATTTCATTGTTCAATAATCCTATTGCTTCATCAATTAAATGCAAATAGGGTATTTTTTTCTTGCTTAAATCGTACACGATACGATTTAAGACGGTGTAAACCAAAGGATAAATAACGTAGTAAAACGCTATAATCCTCTTCGTTGATACTGAAATCGGCTAAATGTGCAGCCAATTCTTCAATAGCTTCTGTGAACTCTAAGACAGAAACTTTACGCTGTGAGTATTCCGACATTAACCGGAAAAATCTCTGTTGTAGCAAACTGTTCATCTTTTAGAATTTTATTACAAGTTTAAATCTTTCCAATACCTATTGTCATCTTTTGTCGGGTTACCGATAAAGGTTTGTTCTAATTTCTTTTTAAAGGCATTATTAATATGTACAGATATTTCTCTATTCGGCATTTTAGACGATTTGACAGAATAATTCTTCGTCCATTCTCTTTGTTTTTGTGCATAGATAGGACGAAAAATAAGAAAAATGACAAAAAACATGATAATCTTCCATCTTGTTGCATATATCATATTATTTGTATTCATTGCTTTGGAAAACTTTATGTTCTTTTTATTGTCTACCGTTAAAAATACAATTTGTATCTCAAATTCGGGACAAGAGTTACACTATGTTTCTTTTCTACTTGATTAGTTAATATGTTATATTGATAATAAGAATTTTTAAAGCCATTCAGGTTTAGGAATTGCAGAGAAAATTCATGCGATACTTTTTTCTTGTTTATTCTATAATTGATTGTTAAATCTGAAATAAAAGATGGGGCTAATTGGAGAGAATAAGCTTTCGTTTCATCTTCTTTGATAAGATGTGTATTCCCGGATTTTATATAATCAATGGGAGTATAACGTTCTCCACCTTGATATGTAATCTTTGCATTAATTCCTATTATTTTATTTCCCTTTTTACCCAATGTCCATTCCTTCCCTGCCAATGCTTTTATAATAAAGCGACGATCCATACGTGAGCTTCTCCAAATCCTGTCTCCACCCATATACTTTGATTTGAACAAAGAACCGTTTATCATCCAATACCAACCGTTTTTCAAGTAGTGCTCCAATGTTATGTCAATGCCATAGTTTTTGCCCTTTCCTAAGCCTACTAATTGTCTGTCCAAAATAAACGCATTAAAATTTATAATGGAAAAAGAAGAGTTTTCTTCCACAGGAATATTATATAAATATTGGAAATAGGGTTCAATCCTCAAATTCAAGTTATTTGTAATCATCCAATCGTAAGTCAGATTAAGTTGGTGTATTTTCGCCAAGCCTAATGGGGTGTTGTCTATATTCCTCTGATTAGGAATATGGGTATAATAGTATTCGATTCTTTCTCTTCTACTTGAAAGCCCATATCCGAATGACAGATATTGCCTAGGGTGAAAGTTCCATTTAAGACTTAACCGTGGCTCAATTGTCCATGCTTTATTTAAATCGAAATATTGAGTTCCGACACCCACATTCAGTTTCAATTGCTCGCTTAACTGAAAAAGCGAATTTGAATATATATATAATACGTTATTTTGTCCGCTTCCATAAGCATAACGTTCCATTGGATAAAATAATCCGGCATCAGGGCTTGTATTAAAGTTCAAGTGATAAAATATTCCGGTGTAACTAATACCTGTACGGTTCGTATGCCAAGCATTGAAACGCTTGTTTATGAACGTGTTGATTTGCAGATCCGTTTCATGTTTCGTTGCGAAAGCAATTGGCATTCTATTCAACTCGTTATCATAAATATGGTTGTCTGCTTTTGTGCCCGAATAAGTTACACCCATATTGGTCTTCAAATAGGCGTTACCACTCAAAGGCAAGGTATGTGTTATGCCGAATACGCCTTTTTGAAAATCAGCCTTTTGTTCTTGTCGTTCCGAAATTGTTTCCCATTTTTCCACATTATCTTCCGGCTTTTGAGTTATTTTGTCCAAAAGTCCGATGCCCCAAAATGTGAAAGTTCCCATATTAGAGGTTGGTAAATTTACTTTGAAAGCCAAATCCTGATAGTCAAGTCCTTCATCAGAACCACTGATTTTATCGGCTAAACCCGAATACGAATAGCGATAGTTGAATAAATAAGAACTGCCTTTCTTTTTATTAATAGGTCCTTCTGATGAAACGTCCAGCCCCCATACACCAAACTGGAATGTGTGTTCAAATTGGTTTGGATTTCCATTGCGCATTTTCATATCAAAAATACCAGATAGAGAATTCGTAAATTCAGCGGGGTAAGCACTATAGTAAAAGTCCGAGTTACCCATGATTTGCGTGCTGAGTCCTGTCAACATTCCCCCTCCAAGTCCTGTCATATCTGCATAATGAGTGAGGTTGGGAGTTTCAATCCCCTCCATCCTCCATTGGGCAAATTGGGGTGAATTTCCTCTTATTTCCATTGCATTTGAGTTTACGCTGCTTGATGCTATACCGGCAAACGCAGCAGACAAACGAGTAGGGTCATCAAAATTTCCGGCAAATCGTGAGGTTTCTTCCACGTTTAGCGTCCTTCCTCCAGACAATGCCATCATATTCTGCATGTTGTTACGAGGGATGGATGCTACGACTGTTATTTCATTGAGGCTTTCAGGGCTTTCATCCAAATAGAAATCAAAGTTCCTTTCCCGTGAAGATGTAACGAGCAAATAATCGGATAGTGAAGGAGAGAAACCTATCATACTCGTTTTCATTCGATAACGTCCGACTTTCAAGTCCGGAAATCTAAAGAAACCACAACTGTCGGTTGATACGCCACATATCTGATTATCATTGGCATCCAACAGTATAACATTCGCATAGCATAAGGGCTTCAATGTTACTTTATCTTTTACCGTTCCTCTGATTCCACCACGGGATTCAACTGCTTCTTTTTTTATAATTATCAAACCATTGTTTATAACAAATGACAAGCCATACTTTTTCAATACGTTTTCCAGTATTGTATTCAGAGGTTTTCTCTCATATTTTATCTTGATTTTTCTATTATCTTGTACATCTGACTGCTTGTATGCCATCTTATATCCGGTCTTTTCTTTAACTGCTTCCAAAAAATCAGTAATAGTAAAATCGCCCTCTACCGAATATCTGACATTCAAATTCTGTGCAAATAAAGGGCTTTTCAATAAGAACATCAAAAAGCAAATAAAGATGAATGGATTAGTTTTCATTGTGTGATTGTTTTGTGCGAATTATGAATGATTGATTATTTTTCTCCCATGATAAATCTTCATCTAAGGTGCATAAAGCATCAAGAATATCTTGAATGGATGCTTTAGGATTAAATTCTATCGTGTACTTTTCAGATGTATTTCCTTGCAATGCTATCTGAATATTAAACCGCCGTTCAAGCATATTCATTATATCATGAATTGAAGCATTGTGAAAGGATAAATCTGCTTGTTCTTTATTCCGGTTAAATAATAATTCCGTTTGTTTTGACAATTTGTCATATATAATCTTTTCTTTTGGCTTTAAGATGAAGACTTGCGAATTCTGTTGAATAGAAACTTGGATAGAGCCGTTTTCCAGATAAGCCGAAGCCTGTATGTCTTCCTGATAATTCTTGATATTGAATTTTGTTCCTAAGACTTTTGCAGTCAAATTTTTGCAGTCAACGATGAAAGGCTTCTCTTGAATAGGTTTCACATTAAAATAGGCTTCACCTTGCAGGCTGACATAACGAATTGTATCATCAAAATCTTTTTTATAACTGATTTGAGAACTTGGATTTAAATAGACGGTAGAACCGTCCGGCAAGATGATATTCTTGTATTCTCCATTGGTTGTTGCAATTACCTGCATTGTTGGGATGAATATTTCATTTCTCCATAGCCAAGCACTTCCTATCAACACACAACAAAGAACTGATGCCGCCACATACCAATATGAATATCTTTTTTTTATGGTTTTGATATTCTTGAAATTTAGCTGATTCGCTATTTTGTTCCAAGAATTTTCCATATTGTAACTCCGTGAGTTGTCTTTTATCTCATTCCATAAATCTGATAAAGCCGCATTTTTCAGTTCTGTTTTCTCATCATTGCATAACCAACATTGGATTTTATTACTTAAATCTTTAGGATATGTACGAATGAAGTATCGTCTGATGATTTCCTGAATGTAGTTCATAATTCTTATCTTTCTTATATGTACAATCAATAAGCATTATACTCCCGTCCACGAAACCGATATTTAACCTATGATAACATATATAGCATAAAGATAAGATACATTGAAATAGCCCTTCGTATATCCTTTAGGGCTGTACTGATTTGATTTTCAACCGTTTTTTGACTTATCTTCAAGATGTTGGCTATTTCTTCATTATTTAATCCTTGTTCTCTGCTCAACCGATAAATCCGCTGTCGTTGTGCAGGCATTTCAGAAACTACCATTTCTATTAACAGACTTATTTCTTTGGCGAACAGATTGTTTTCCCCTGTATTGCCGATGCTTATATTTAATTGTTCGGCCTCTATCGGAGAATGTGGAAAAGTTGCTTCTTTTTTCAAGTAGTTTATTGCTGTATTACGAGATGATACAAAAATATAATTACTTAAATTTGAGGTGGCATCTAATTTGCTTCTGTTAACCCATATATTGACAAATACATCTTGTGCCAAATCTTTAGCTGCATTATGGTTTTTTATTATTCCCATAATGAAAAATACGACTTTTGAATAGTACATTTGATAAAGTTGCTTAAATGCATATTCATTGTCTTGCTGAACTTGAGAAATTAAATCCTCTACTGCTATTGCCATCATTAATTTCTTTGATTACGATTCAAAGATATAAATAAGCAGTAAACACACAATGGCTCATTTTACTTTTATAGGAATATATAAGCTTACTTGTATTTCATAAATTTCACATTACTCTGCGAATAAATTGCTCTTTTATTTTATTTCTCTATATAAACACCTATCTTTACACCAACTCAAACAACCACCGCAAACACTAAGCAATCTAAAGAATTGCACACGTGGGGTTATTAGTGGGAGAAAGAATTAAGAGCTTGCTAAGATATTGAGTACGTGAGGAATATAATTAAGGTTCATCTTCCGTACGCACCGCTAAAAAGGAATCCGCTAAAAACGGGTTCCTTTTTTCGTTAAGCCGAAGATATCTACATAAATAGGCGCCCTCCCTACGTTGTTTCATTAGCCGGACTAAGCGTTTTCATCCTTTCTATTATGCCTGTCTGTCCGTCAAATTACTATAGTCTTCGGCAGCGGACTGTATAGTCTGCTACTGTAGACCGTACAGTCCATTGCAGTAGACTGTACAGTCTGCCGTCGGAGACTGTAATAATCTTCCGTTTAAAAGACCTTGGACGACCATGGGAAACGGCTTATTCTTCCCTTTGCTTGTGGTATGACATTTCCGAATTTTCTCAAAATATTATGCTCACACACTTTTTGACTTAATCCCAATTAAGTATATATTTACCAAAATCTTACTAGTATTTACCGATATTTTCACCTATTATGATACCGCCTTTGATACCATTGGCGATATCGTCTTGATATTTTTCTTGCCAGACTACGCTGTCTTTCGGATTAATCATTTGCAGATAAAGAGTCTTACTTTTATCCGATAAGCCGAAGGTTTGTACATCCAGCTGATAGGCTTTGAACCAAAGGTCTTCACCTGCTTCATAAATTCCTTTGCTTGTTTGCAGATATATACACTCTGAAGGATAACCAGACAATTGTTTGTTAACCGAAGAGAACAAACTATCTATAGTACTTGTTCCATTCGTTTTTTCATTTGCAAGAAAATTCCGTCCTTGCGCATATATAGAAAAAGAACATATGAAGTATAATAAAATAATCTTTTTCATAACTCTGTAGTTGCATTTTATTATGAAATAATATGTATACAAAAATAATAAAAGTGTAATTCATTAACAATCAGAATTACACTTTTTTTCTGCCAAAGAATTATATTTTCAACCTATTTCTCGGCTTGTTCTCTATCTTTTAGAATGTGGCTTACACCCAGCTTTTCTTTAAAGGAAAAGCCTATTTTTGATTTCGAAGTAAAAAAACATATCCAATACTTGCCACATACTTTCGTCACTGAGTAAAGAAATAAGAAAATCAAAACTGTTTCTTAATTTAGAATACATTTTAGTTGTATCTTCTATTCTTTTTCTCTTACTTTGTAAAACTAACATATCAGTATTATCGCGTTTACATATTTGAAAACCAAAATTAGCATGAAAAGGAATATATTATTCATGTTCTTTTTACTGCCTTTTATCGCTATGGGGCAAACGTACAAATATATAGGGATAGAAGACGGACTGAGCAACCGAAGAATATTCAACATTCAAAAAGACTCAAAAGGATATATGTGGTTTCTTACCAATGAGGGAATGGACCGCTATAATGGCAAAGAAATAAAACACTATAAATTAGCTGACGAAGAAAATAAAAGAAATGCCCAAAATCATCTTACATGGCTGTTTCGAGAGAAAGAAAACTTATGGATTGTAGGTAAAACCGGAAAAATATTTGAATATCATCATCAGTTTGACAGATTTATACCCACCTATAAACCTGCCAACTTATCCTTGTCTATTTCATATAGCTATTTAGACAATCGAGGCAATATATGGCTGTGCGACAAAGATTCGATTATACTATATAATACGCAGAGTGATCAAATTTCACGTATTTACAACCCACTGAGCAGCAACATTACCTCTATGGTACAATCAGACAACTCCCATTTCTTTATTGCGACAGAAAAGGGAATACGCTATTGCTGTATAAATGACAATGAGTTACAGCCAATTCCCATTCCTCCATTGGATGAAATCAAAGGGCAAATCAGCGAACTCTATTATCACAGAGTATTGAAACGACTGTTTATCGGAACATTCGAAAAGGGCATCTTTGCCTATGATTTGCCCACGCGCCAAATTCTTCATTCCCAAACAGATTTAAGCGATGTCAATATTACCCAAATCAGTGCCCTGAACGAGAATGAACTTTTAATTGCTACCGAAGGTATGGGGATTTACAAAATTCAGGCTAACAGTGGCGTGATACATCCTTATCTCACCACCAACTACGAAAGCAATAACGAGATGATGGGAAATATCATCAATGATATCTATGTGGATGAGGAAAAGAGAATATGGCTTGCCAACTATCCTACGGGAATCACCATAGTCGACAACCGATATCAAAACTACCACTGGATAAAACATTCCATCGGCAACAAGCAATCTCTGATTAATGATCATGTGCATACCATCATCGAAGATAGCGAAGGAGACTTATGGTTTGGTACCGGCAACGGTATCAGTCTTTACAACACTAAAACACGTCAATGGCATTCGTTCCTGAGTTCTTTTGACAAACAACTCAAAGATAAGAACCATATATTCATTGCTTTGTGCGAAGTTACTCCCGGAATTATTTGGGCAGGTGGATATACTTCCGGTATTTACAAAATTAACAAGAAAGCACTTTCTGTGGAGTACTTCTCTCCTTCATTGCTGACGCCCATCAATATGCGCCCTGACAAATACATCCGAGATATGATAAAAGATTCCGAAGGAAATATCTGGTCCGGAGGATATTACAATCTAAAATGCTTTGACTTAAAAAATAATAAGGTAAAATTATACCCCGGGGTAAATTCAATTACATCTATCAGAGAAAAAGACAGTGACCACATGTGGATTGGCACTGCTACCGGTTTGTATCTGCTAAATAAGAACACAAGCCAATATAAATATATAGAGATTCCCGGAGAGTCTACTTACATCAATACTCTTTATCAAGCTCCCAACGGATTATTGTACGTCGGTACCAGTGGTTCCGGTCTAATAATTTATAACCCCGGCAAAAATACCTTCAAACAATTCCACACAGATAATTGTGCACTACTCACCAACAGCATCTTTACCATACTGCCCGAAGTGAACGGAAATATCATAATGAGTACAGAAAACGGTATCACCTGCTTTTCCAGCAAAGATAAATTATTCTATAACTGGACTAAAGAGCAAGGGCTTATGTCTGCCAACTTCAATGCTTCTGCCGGTGTATTACTCAAAGATAAAGGATTTATATTCGGCAGCATAGACGGTGCCATCGAGTTTCCCAAGGATATTAAATTTCCTCATTATCAATTTTCCAAAATTATTCTAAGTGATTTCCGACTATCCTATCAGCCTGTATTCTCCGGTGAAGAAAATTCTCCATTGACGGAAGATATCGATGATATAAAAGTATTGAAACTGTCTCACAATCAAAATACTTTCTCACTAAAAGTATCGACCATCAACTACGACTTTCCATCCAATGTGCTTTACAGCTGGAAACTGGAAGGCTTTTATACTACCTGGAGTCCCCCGAGAGCAGAAAACATAATCCATTTCGCCAATCTGAAACCCGGAAAATACAAACTGTATATTCGTGCTGTGTCCAAAGAGGAACAGAATGTCATATTCGAAGAACGCACCATCGATGTCATAATCGCACATCCGGCATGGCTCAGTTTTTGGGCTATATTATGCTATATAGTGCTAGGGATACTCTTGCTTTTTATCATTACCAGAATTATCTATTTTAAAAAACAGAAAAAGATTTCCGATGAAAAAACTCAATTTTTCATCAATACCGCACATGACTTGCGCACGCCGCTAACCCTGATCAAAGCTCCATTAGAAGAGTTGAGTGAAAAAGCACAGTTGACGGCAAGCGGACTCAACTGTATGAAAACTGCTCTGAAAAATGTGGACGCTTTGTTACGTTTGACCACCAATCTTATCAACTTCGAACATACCGAAGTCTATTCCCCTAAGCTATACATAGCTGAATTTGAGCTGAATACTTATATGCAAAACCTATGCAATGGTTTTCATTCTTATTCAGCCACAAAGAATATAGATTTTACTTACGAAAGTAATTTCAAGGAAACAAAAGTATGGTTTGACAAAGAAAAGATGGACTCCATCTTAAAGAATATCATATCCAATGCCTTGAAATACACTCCTGATTATGGTCATGTAAGCGTCTGCGTCACCGAGACCAAAGACTCTTGGAAAGTCAAGGTATCTGATACAGGAATTGGCATTCCTGCCGAAGAAAAAAAGAAAATATTCAAACTGCACTTCCGTGGCAGCAATGCCATCAATTCTAAAATAACCGGTAGCGGAATCGGACTAATGTTGGTATGGAAATTGGTAAAGCTTCATGGAGGAAAAATCAATATCGACAGTACCGAACATCAGGGAACAGACATCAGACTTATTTTCTATAAAGGTTATGAGCATCTGCGTCATTACAGCATCGTAGAGCCGAATCAAGAACTGCCGGTCAAAGAAGTTGTCGAACAAGCGAAAGTTACAGAAACGCCCGAAAAGCTACAGGAAATGATTGAAGCCGCATTATTACAACGCATTCTCATCGTAGAAGACAATGATGAATTGCGCAGTTATCTCGCCACATCACTTGCAGGAGCTTATACCATACAAGCTTGCAGCAACGGAAAAGAAGCATTGATTATCGTTAAAGAATTTTGGCCTGACTTAATCCTCTCTGACATTATGATGCCCGAAATGCGCGGAGATGAACTATGTACAGCTATTAAAACAAATATTGAAACATCACATATTCCTATCGTATTACTCACTGCGTTAAACGATGAGAAGAATATTCTAAATGGATTGGCAACCGGTGCAGATGGTTATATCACCAAACCATTCAGCATCAAAATGCTAAAGGCAAGAATATCCAATATACTGTCCAACAGAGATTTATTACGGCAAAGATATGCGATGGCCACTAAAATGGATTCAGAAAAGCCGGGCTTGTTGCCTGCTGAAGCCAACACACTGGACTGGAAGTTCATAACCGACGTAAAAAACAATATAAAAAATAATATTGATAATACAGATTTTACCGTAGACTCTTTATGCTCATTACATAACATGAGCCGCACTAGTTTCTATAACAAACTGAAAGCATTGACAGGACAGTCTCCCGCCGATTATATCAGAGACTTCCGTCTGAATACGGCTGCACAATTGTTGCAGAAAAAAAAGTACTCAATTACAGAAGTAGCAGAAATGACAGGATTTTGCGACAGCAAATATTTCAGAGAGGTATTTAAAAAGCACTTCAATGTAAGTCCCAGTAAGTATGGGAAAGAGGATAAAAAATAAGTATAAGATATATTCAGGCAGACAGTTACAACAGTTCCTTACACTTATATCATAAACTGTAGGAGTGTGTCAAAACCAAACCGGTCTATCCCATCGTCAGCTGTAGGGGCAGGCAAACCCTGCCCCTACAAACTAAACAATACCTCATTACCCTTCTATTTCACTCAGTTCCAACCAACGCATTGATTTTTCATCAATCAAATCATTCAGTTCCGGTAATCGCTTCGATTTCTCGGTCAGCTCTTCTACACTCAAGGTTCCACTACAAAGGGCAGATTCTATATCTGCTTTCTCCTGTTCCAGTTCTCCTATTTCCTTTTCCAACCGCTCGTACTCCTTCCTTTCCTTGAAAGTCATACGGCGTTTATCATTCAACCGTACACGTGCCGTTTTCTCCTCTTTCGGCTTCTCGGCTTCCTTCTCACGTTGCTCTTTCACTTCGCGCCAATCTCTATAATCAGAATAGTTGCCGGGAAAATCACGAATATCACCTTGTCCTTTGAATACCAATAAGTGGTCTACCACCTTATCCATAAAGTAACGGTCATGACTCACCACAATCACACAACCCTTAAAGTTCTGAAGATATTCTTCCAACACCTGTAAAGTAATAATATCCAAATCATTGGTTGGTTCGTCCAGTACCAAAAAGTTTGGATTACGCATTAACACCGTACAGAGATAAAGCCGGCGCCGCTCTCCCCCACTCAACTTATACACATAACTGTGCTGCGTTTCAGGTGTAAAAAGAAAATGCTGAAGAAACTGCGAAGCTGTAAGGCGCTTACCATTGCCCAGTTCAATTACTTCGGCAATATCCTGCACCACATCTATCACTTTCATCTGTTCATCAAACCGTAAGCCATCCTGCGAATAATATCCGAAACGCACCGTCTCGCCAATATCTATCGTACCGCTGTCCGGCTTCTGCTCGCCCATCAGAATCTTGATAAAGGTGGATTTTCCCGTACCGTTGTTTCCCACAATTCCCATCTTCTCGTATCGGGCAAAGATATAAGAGAAATCGTCCAAAATCTTCAAGTCACCGAAACTCTTGTAAAGATGGTCTGCTTCAAAAATTTTCGAGCCGATATATGACGCCTTCATTTCCAGCTTCACATTACCGTCATTGAAACGTTGTTTTGCCACCTTTTCCAGCTCATAAAAAGCCTCCTCACGATAACGCGCTTTATGTCCGCGTGCCTGTGGCATACGGCGCATCCATTCCAATTCCGTACGATATAAATTATTGGCACGGGCTATTTCGGCATTTGTCGCCTCTATGCGTTCTTGGCGTTTTTCTAAATAATAACTGTAATTACCTTTATAAGAGTAAACCTGCTTATTGTCTATTTCGATAATTTCAGAACAGACACGATCAAGGAAATAGCGGTCGTGAGTCACCATCAAAAGACTGATATTGCCACGTCTCAAATAATCTTCCAACCACTCCGTCATATCAAGGTCGAGGTGATTGGTAGGCTCATCCAAAATCAGGAAATCAGGCTCTGTGATAAGCACATTCGCCAAAGCAACACGTTTGAGCTGTCCTCCCGAGAGATGCTTCACCTGCTGATTGAAATCACGGATTTTAAGTTGCGAAAGAATCTGTTTTGCCTTTCGTTCATAATCCCAGGCTTTTTCATGTTCCATGCGTGCCAGCAGGTCCTCCATTCCCGGATTACCTTCGGTTTCCATACACCTTTCATATTCCTTAATAAGTTGCACGGTAGTATTACCGTGATGGAAACACGCTTCAAGCACAGTCAGTTCTTCGGGATAGTGAGGATCTTGCTCCAAGTAGCCTACACACAAATCACGACGAAACACAATGCTGCCTTCATCATAACCTTCTTTTCCGGCTATAATATTCAATAATGTAGTCTTACCGCTACCGTTCTTGGCTATCAAACCGATACGTTGTCCTTCGGCTACCCCCAAAGAAATTTGATTAAATAAAACCAAATCACCAAACGATTTTGTAAGTCCGTCTATCTGTAAATATGGAACCATTCTCTTTTTTAATTAATATCATCCAACACAGCTTCCGCTTCGCGCTTAATTTTCTTAAATTCAGCCTTCAGGTCACAAGGAAGGTTTTTCTTCGCTTTATTCCATACTATGGCGGCAGGATCAATCAGCATATCGGAATTCATAAACTGCAAAGCCGGATATTCTTCCTTTCCGTCTATCACTGTCACCCATTCCATGCCTTCCATCTCATTAACCAGAATTGTGCCAAAAGCCACACCGAAGTTCTCCCAAGCCATACGCTGTTGAGGTTGGAAACGCCCGCTATCCATTACTTCCTGAATCTTTTCGATATCCTCTTCCTGCGAAGAGAAGTCTTTTGTAAGCTGTTTCTTTATCGTACTTGAGGCCCATTCATAAGCACTATTCACCTCGCCTATCTCAAGCACTCGAATAGGAATAATCTCTTTAGGATAAGCCTTATTTTCACGGCGTATTTCTATGCTGGCGATAATATTCTCGGCAACAGTTTTATCACCACCCTTAGCTACCGTAAAAGAACATTCCACGCATATATCACGACAATCAATAACCCAAAAATGAGAGGTATACCAAATGCCTTCTTCCTGAAAGCTATCCACACTGTAAGCCGATTGCACACCTCTTATCAGGGTCAATTCAGCAGCCGGATTTTCTTTCAATTCATAACTGACACATTCTTTTCCATAGTTTGTGTCAGCACCTCTATAAGCCGAGATACGGAAATTTCCACTCCATTTGTCGGGGTCATAAAATAAAAAACTCTCTTCTGTATCTTCAAACTCACGCCAACCCGCAGGATATTCCAGCGAGAACCAGCCACCGGGAGCAATGTATTTCATAGTTCCTATTTTTTATATTTATTTATTTCACCGGTAATACTTCAATCCAATAATCATCCGGATCATTAATGAAGTATAGCCCCATCTCTGTATTTTCATAACATACACATCCCATTTCTTTATGGAATTTACGCACTTCGTCATAATCTCCTTCTACACGCAGACAAAGATGGCTTTCATTTTCGCCCAATTCATAAGGCTGCGGATGATCACGTAACCAAGTCAGTTCCAGCAAGAAGTTACTATGATCATCAGCCATATATACTAAAATAAAAGAACCATCAGCAGCTACTTTTCGATTGGCTTCATGCAGCCCCAATGCAGTTTCGTAGAATCGAATACTCTGTTCCAAATTCGTTACATCAATATTAAAATGATCAAATCTTCCTTTTACTTTCATATTTCTTTAAATTTTTATAATCTGTCCGGGATACTTTATTTCTATAAAATGTGTTCCATGGGTTTCTGCCAAAGCACGGAAAGCATTTGCTTTCCCATAGTCGGGCGCGAAATGCATCGGTACAAAAATATTTGTTTTTATTCTCTTCACAAACTGTTCGGGACCTCTCATATATTCACGTCCCAAACGCGGATCTACAGGAAACATTGCTACATCCAGTTCATGCGTATAATCATACAGGTTATCCACTTCATGAAGGAAATTCTTTTCATATCCCTTCCATTCCTGTTCCGTACTTTCTTCCATCCAATGCCAGTTATTCAAATCGCCGGCATGGAAAAATTTCTTGTTCTCTACTTCTATCAGAAAAGATACTCCTACATCCGTAGATCCGAATGCCCTGACCGATAAGGTTTCATCAGCATATTCCTCTCCTTTTTTCAACCAGACGGCGTCTTCTTTCTGCGCTCTTCTGTGTTTCAGAATATCCTTCGAAAAGATATAGATAATGTCTGGTCGCTGTGTTTTCCAGTCCAATACTTCCTTATTGAAATGATCTGGATGAAAATGACTGGCCAGCACATATAACTTTCCGGGGCGGTGCAAAAGTTCATCATGCACCTTTCCCTGTTCAGGTGCCGCCACCGGTTCTTCAGGCTGTTCATTCATCAACCTGCGCAAAGCAGCTTCCGCCTGTTTGTCTTCTGTGTCACGGTAATAATCCATGATAACAGTATACCCATCACCCAACAGGGCAAATCCGCTATGATAAATATAAACTAATTCCATACCTTTTATAACAAACTTACTTACCAATAGGTTGTACTTGCGCACGCGTCTTCTTGTCTATCTCCAGAAACATATAATTCACTTTTCCCGAATGGATAAGCGATTCGTTTTCTCTATATTGCTTATTGGCATATTCTTTTGATTTCTCAAAAGTAAGTTTCGACATTTGATTCTGCGATTTCCCCACCATGGTAGAATCCAGTTTTTCATCAGGAAAGAAATCGTCCAAATTCACATCTCCAATCATTGTTGTCTCCAGAAAATTCATATCGGTTTGAGTCTTGTCTGTGTAATAACCCACAAACATGTGCCCGGGGATACGTACCAATATAGGATTGATATTTATCGCCTTGAGCAATGAGGCGAGCAACACGCTCCCATCTACACAGTTTATCTGCGAAGACTCCAATGCATCATCCAACGTACGCACACGCTGAGTATAAACCACATTCGACGACAAACTGCTATTGGTTGTGGAACTATATTTAAAGTTACGTTTTTGCAATACATTCCATAAAGCATAAACTTGCTTATCCACATTTTCGGATTGACTTGTATCTCCCTGATACCCCAGGAAACGATTGACTAAGCGCGTGTCCAATGCTTCACGCAAAAGTTTGTCTATCTGCGGATGTTCCTCGTTCACATAAGCGGCAAAAAACTCACCTGTATCGTGAAATTTCATTTTATCGTCTACATAACCAAGCGGACACTCATTGATACTCCGCATAGAAATGGTTTTCAATCGCTGAGGCATTTTTTTTCTGTTAAGTTCCGCCTTGACAGATATACTAACGGGCACTGCCTGATTATTGTCACGCAAAGCTTGATAGTTCCAAATGATGTCGGGGAAAACAAGATATTCCTTACCGGGCTTAGGCAAAATAAATTCGGAAACAGATTCAGAAAAGAAAGGAGTTTCAGCCACTTCAATACGCAATTTACTATTGGCATAGCTGTTTTTTATACGAATAGCAATACCTGATTTCGGATTACCAATATAATCGGAATCGGCAGGAACAATCAAGTCTCCATCCGTAGTAGCTGTAGAAAGTATAGTAGCCGGAAACACATTCCCCCCTAATTGATCTGTTATTTCGAAACCACTCCGAAACGGTTCATAGCGATAAACAAATACAGAAAATGCCATCACCAAAATGATAGATAGCACAATAGTTGACCACTGCCATCTATCGAGTTGTTTCAAATTTACTTTCCTCATATTCATTAATCCATTTACCCGACATGAAACCGAAGTCTATAACCGTCACCAGACTAAAACTTATATTCACTATAGGGTCGGATATATTCCTCCCCTACAATAGACAAAATAACAGCTGTTATTTTGCAGCGATGCTTTCGATTTCCACCAATGCACCTTTCGGCAATGCCTTAACTGCTATTGCAGAACGGGCAGGAAAATCACCTTCAAAATACTTGGCATAAACAGCATTCATTTCTGCAAATAAGGACATATCCGCTAAAAAAACAGTAGTCTTTACAATATTTGCAGTAGTCAAACCGGCTGCTGCCAATACATGCTTGATATTTTCAAAAGCCTGAGCAGTCTGTTCGGCAACTCCTCCCGGAACAAATTCACCGGTAGCAGGATCTACAGGCAACTGACCTGAGAGAAATACCATACCATTTGCCTCAATCGCCTGACTATAAGGTCCTATAGCTGCAGGAGCCTTTTCTGTAAAAATCACTTTTTTCATGTTTATTCAATGTTTTAATAATAAAAATCAAATTTTCATGGGCTAAATTAGCACTTTTTCCGCTATAAAACACAGATATGCCTAAACAATCTGACTTTTTTTTACGTTCATTTAACATCGGTACCGAGAGAAACATAGGCCGATATTTTGAAGCGTCTTTTTTTATTAATTTTAAAAATATGGTATTTTTTTCTCCTATTTGAAGAGTTTTTCAAAAAAAACAGCTACATTTGCATCAGTAAACGCAGAATTTGCCAATCTGGCAAGTTTCGTTTACGTTCCGATATAATATCTATAACATATTAAATCCCGTAATCATAAATTATGAACTGCGATCTCAAGACATTTCATGTGCCGATTGCGTTCTTTGATTACACAATAAAAAAATATTTTACTAATAACATATACTATATGTATAACATCATTCAATTAAACGACAAAGACTTGTCAGAATTACAATCAATCGCCAAAGAGTTGGGTATCACTAAAACAGAGTCTCTGAAAAAAGAAGAACTCGTTTATAAGATTCTGGACGAGCAAGCAATAGTCGGAGCAACCAAAAAAGTAGCAGCGGCCAAAGTAAATGAAGACCGCAAAGAAAACCAGCCTAAAAAGAGATCACGTATCAGTGTTAAAAAAGAAGGTGACAAGGTATATACTGCCACCAAAGATAAAGCACAAAAGCTAGAAGCAGCTACTCCAACAACGGCTGCACACATCGCAGAAGAGGCTGAAAAAGAAGTAGTTCCCACAGTTGAGACAGCTCAACCCATCCAAGAAAAAGCAGTAACAGAAGCAGTTGAAAAGTCTGAGCCGAAGAAAAGAGGCCGCAAGCCGGGTACGAAGAATAAAACTGCTGCCAAGACAGAAGAACAACCTGCTACAACAGCAGAAGAAACCAATAACACTACTCCTCAAAAAGTTTCGGCAACCAATACTCCGAAAGAAAAAGAGGTAATTCTTCCCGAATTGGATTTCGATAGCGATACAGACGACTTCATTCCAATTGAAGATCTCCCTTCGGAAAAGATTGAACTTCCTACTGAATTACTTGGAAAGTTTGAAGCAACCAAAAATGAGGCACCTGTTCCCACTGTCACTCCAGCTTCTAAATTCCAGCCTCGCCAACCACGCGAACAAAACCCGAGATACAACAACCCCAATCAACGCAACAATAATAATTATAACAACCAGCGTCCGACCAACAATAACAACGCAGAAGGTCTGGAATCTCCACAGCAACCCCAACAATCGGCTTCCGAGCGTAAGCCGGTAGAAAAGCCTTACGAATTTGAAGGTATTCTGACAGGAACCGGTGTTTTAGAAATCATGCCTGACGGTTATGGTTTCCTTCGTTCATCAGATTACAACTACCTTTCTTCGCCAGATGATATTTATGTATCACAGTCACAAATCAAACTATTTGGTCTGAAGACAGGCGATGTAGTCGAAGGCTCTATCCGTCCACCCAAAGAAGGAGAAAAATACTTCCCGCTGGTGAAAGTAGAAAAAATCAATGGTCTAGACCCCGGGCTAGTGCGCGATCGCGTTCCATTCGACCACCTCACTCCGCTGTTCCCCGACGAAAAGTTCAAACTTTGCAAAGGTGGTTACAGTGATAACCTTTCTGCCCGTGTGGTAGATATGTTCGCCCCCATCGGCAAAGGACAACGTGCACTGATTGTGGCTCAACCTAAAACCGGTAAGACCATCTTGATGAAAGATATTGCCAATGCCATCGCTGCCAATCACCCCGAGGTCTACATGATTATGCTGCTCATTGACGAACGTCCTGAAGAAGTAACTGACATGGCCCGCAGTGTCAATGCCGAAGTTATCGCTTCTACATTTGATGAACCGGCAGAACGTCACGTCAAGATTGCAGGTATCGTGCTCGAAAAAGCAAAACGCATGGTAGAATGTGGTCACGATGTCGTGATATTCCTAGACTCCATCACCCGATTGGCTCGTGCATACAATACTGTTTCCCCCGCTTCGGGTAAAGTATTGTCGGGTGGTGTAGATGCCAATGCATTGCATAAACCCAAACGTTTCTTCGGAGCAGCACGCAACATCGAAGGCGGCGGTTCACTTACCATTATCGCTACCGCATTGATTGATACCGGTTCTAAGATGGATGAAGTAATCTTCGAAGAATTCAAGGGTACAGGTAACATGGAGTTGCAACTCGACCGCAACCTTAGCAACAAACGTATCTTCCCTGCTGTCAATATCGTTGCATCCAGCACCCGCCGTGATGACTTATTGCTTGATAAGACTACACTCGACCGCATGTGGATTCTGCGTAAATATCTGGCAGATATGAATCCTATCGAAGCTATGGATTTTGTAAAAAGCCGTTTGGAAAATACGCGTGACAATGAAGAATTCCTAATGAGCATGAACTCATAAACAAATCATAGTTTCATATACACTATAAAAAGACTGCGTGCACCTCCTGCAGAGCACGTGGTCTTTTTATTTATCTATAATAATACCAACACAAACCTTTCTATTATTTTGCAAATAGTTTTTTGAACAACGATATATACATACTAATTTTCTATACATTTTTCCTACAAATAACAGCCATACCCACAATCCATAAATCGAAAATAATCTTCCTTCCAATATAAAGCTAAAAAAAATACATATAACCTTGATTAGATTTAGACATTCGGTGCTAGTCCGTAACACTTATTACCTCCAAATTCATAAAATCATATCCCCAATAAAAACTCCATTAACATTATACAATAAAAAATCCGGTCAATTCATCAAGGATCAACCGGATTTGTATATTAATATTTTAGTAGAATTTAGAATGGTAAATCGTCTTTCTCGTCTGTTGAAGCAAAATCTACCGGAGCTGCCGGGGCTGCATTCATCGGCGGGAACGGAGCATCAGGTGCTACAGGAGCCTGAGCACTCACACGATCCACTTTCCAAGCACGAATACTGTTGAACCAACGCCCGTTCCACTCACGTGCATCAACATCGAAATATACATTCAATTCTTCACCCACCTGAATATTAAACTGCGCTATTTTGTCTGCACCAAATACATCAAAACACATTTTACGCGGATACTGATCGTGTGTCTCAATCACATATTCCTGCACTTTCCATTCATTTCCAGTTTTTGAGACTCCGCTTCTCGGTTCGAGAACCGCTATAACTTTTCCTGCTAATTCCATTATGATAAAATTTAATTTTCGGCACGAAATTACGCTTTTCCCGGCGAGTAAACTAATTTTTTCGCTATTTTTTGCGTGCAAACCATAATCTTTTCGTAACTTTGGCAGTTAAATGAGACCTATATATAGAATATAAATATAATAATATAAAACTATGAAGTTCATCGTTTCAAGTACTGGATTATTCAGTCATTTACAGGCTATTAGCCGCGTTATCAATTCTAAGAACTCGCTGCCCATCCTTGATTGTTTCCTGATGGAGCTGACGGATGGGACACTGTTCTTAACTGCATCCGACAGTGAAACAACCCTGTCCACCTCTTTGGAAGTGATTGAGAATGACGGTGACGGACGCTTTGCTGTTTCTTCCAAAACCATACTCGAAGCCCTGAAAGAAATTCCGGAACAGCCACTGACATTCGAAGTGAATACAAATAACCTGGAAATCACCGTACAATATCAAAACGGTAAATACAGTCTCATGGGACAAAATGCAGATGAATATCCTCAGGCTCCTGCACTGGGCGCCAATGCTGTCCATGTGACTATAGGAGCACCTGTAATGTTGGGAGGCATCAACCGAGCTCTGTTTGCAACAGCCGACGATGAGCTTCGCCCGGTGATGAATGGTATTTATTTTGATATCACTACCGAAGATATCACCTTCGTAGCTTCTGATGGCCATAAGTTGGTACGTAACAAGACTTTTGTGGCTCACGGCGATGAAAAGGCCGCATTTATCCTGCCCAAGAAACCGGCCACTTTGCTGAAGAACCTCCTGCCCAAAGAACAGGGAGATGTACAAATCGACTTCGATGACCGCAATGCTATATTTACTCTGGAGAACTACAGAATGGTATGTCGTCTGATTGAAGGGCGCTATCCGAACTACAATTCTGTCATTCCGCAAGATAATCCGCATAAAGTGACTATCGACCGGCAGATGCTTATCAGCGCTTTGCGCCGCGTTTCTGTTTTCTCTTCGCAGGCAAGTAGTTTGATTAAATTGCGCCTCAGCGAAAACCAGATACAGATTTCGGCACAGGATATCGACTTCTCAACCTCAGCAGAAGAAACACTGATTTGCCAATATGCAGGCAATGCCATGAGCATCGGTTTCAAATCGACTTTCCTGATAGATATCCTGAATAACCTGACTGCCCAAGAGGTAATTGTAGAATTGGCAGACCCATCACGCGCAGGTGTCATTGTTCCTGCCGAACAGGAAGAGAAGGAAGACGTGCTGATGCTGCTGATGCCTATGATGCTGAATGACTAAATATAATAAATTACAACTCGAAACAGAATGAAATTGAATTTGAAGAACCCGATTGTCTTCTTTGATTTAGAGACAACAGGTACTAATATAAACACCGACAGAATAGTAGAAATTTGCTATCTGAAAGTGTATCCAAACGGCAATGAAGAGACCAAGACCATGCGCATCAACCCAGAAATGCATATCCCTGAACAGTCTTCGGCCATTCATGGTATCTATGATAAGGACGTGGCCGACTGTCCTACTTTCAAGGGAGTAGCTAAAGACATTGCACGCGATATCGAAGGATGTGATTTGGCCGGGTTCAACTCCAACCGCTTCGATATACCTGTTTTGGCAGAAGAATTTCTTCGCGCCGGAGTGGATATTGATATGATGAAACGCAAATTTATTGATGTGCAGGTAATTTATCACAAACTGGAACAACGGACTTTATCGGCTGCTTATAAGTTTTATTGCCAAAAAAACCTGGAAGACGCTCATACTGCAGAGGCCGACACCCGTGCTACATATGAAGTACTGAAAGCACAATTAGACCGTTATCCCGAAGAATTACAGAATGATATGGCATTTTTGGCTGAATACTCCAGTTTCAACAAAAATGTAGACTTTGCCGGCCGCATCGTATATGACGAAAAGGGCGTGGAAGTATTTAACTTTGGCAAATACAAAGGAATGTCGGTCAGCGAAGTGCTGCAAAAAGACCCCGGCTATTATAGCTGGATTTTAAACGGTGACTTTACGCTGAACACCAAAAACGTATTGACTAAAATCAGACTACGCGAATCAGGACTGACTACTAAATGAGCATGAAAGGAAAGAAAATCGTATTAGGTATAACCGGAAGTATAGCCGCCTATAAAGCGGCTATACTCATTCGAGGACTTATCAAAAAAGGAGCGGAAGTGCAAGTAGTCATTACACCGGCAGGAAAAGAGTTCATCACTCCCATCACTTTGTCGGCACTGACAAGCAAACCCGTCATCAGTGAATTCTTTGCACAACGGGACGGCACCTGGAACAGCCATGTGGACTTAGGCTTATGGGCTGACGCCATGGTGATAGCTCCGGCAACAGCATCCACCATCGGAAAGATGGCAAACGGAATAGCCGACAATATGCTGATTACGACTTACCTGTCAATGAAAGCACCTGTCTTTGTGGCTCCGGCCATGGACTTGGATATGTTTGCACATCCTTCCACCCAACGGAATCTGGAGACATTGCGCTCGTATGGAAATCATATCATAGAACCGGGAGAAGGAGAATTGGCAAGCCATTTGGTAGGCAAAGGACGAATGGAAGAACCGGAAAAAATCATAGAAGAACTGGAAAAGTTCTTTGAACAGCAACAGGATCTGGCGGGCAGGAAAATCATTATCACAGCCGGTCCCACTTATGAAAAAATAGACCCGGTGCGATTCATTGGCAATTATTCTTCGGGAAAAATGGGATTTGCGCTGGCAGAGGAATGCGCCTCACGAGGCGCCCATGTAACCTTGATAAGCGGTCCTGTCACACTGAAAACACAGCATCCGCACATCCGCCGCATTGATGTGGAAAGTGCCGGAGAAATGTATGAAGCCGCCAGCCGTGAATTTACCGATGCCGATGCAGGCATTTTATGCGCTGCCGTGGCCGACTTCACGCCGGAAAGTGTGGCCGACCATAAGATTAAGAGAGAAAAAGACGATTTGGTATTACAACTGAAACCGACACAAGACATCGCCGCTTCGCTGGGAAAACAAAAAAAGCCGGGCCAAAAGCTGGTGGGTTTCGCACTGGAAACAAACGACGAACGACAGAACGCACAAGGAAAGCTGGAACGCAAGAACTTTGATTTCATTGTGCTCAATTCACTGAATGACAAGGGTGCCGGTTTTCGTTGTGACACGAACAAAATAACGATCATCGACCGCCAAGGATACACTGACTATCCCCTGAAAAGCAAGCGGGAAGTGGCGTGTGACATTATAGATAAACTGGTAAGGAATTAAAAAAAGAATATGCTGCAATCTATCTATATACAAAATTATGCATTAATTGATACGCTCGATATCAGTTTTACCCCTGGTTTTTCGGTCATCACCGGAGAGACAGGCGCAGGTAAATCTATCATTTTGGGCGCCATCGGCTTGCTGCTCGGACAAAGGGCTGATATCAAAGCAATCAAGAAAGGTGCCAATAAATGTATCGTAGAAGCCCGTTTCAATATTTCGACTTATCAAATGGAGCCTTTCTTTGTTGAAAACGACATGGAGTATGACCCCGAAGAATGCATCATACGCCGCGAACTTTATGCTTCGGGGAAGAGCCGCGCCTTTATCAACGATACCCCTGCCTCACTGGTACAAATGAAAGAACTGGGAGAGAAATTGATAGACGTGCACAGCCAGCACCAAAACTTACTGCTGAACCACGAAGAGTTTCAAATGAACGTACTCGACATACTGGCACATGACGAACAAGAACTCCTCTCCTACAAAAGCCTGTATGCAAAGTATAAAAGTATCTGCAAGCAATTGGCAGACTTTATCGCTCAGGCTGAAAAAAGCCGTCAGAATGAAGATTATATCCGTTTCCAATTGGAGCAACTGAATGAAGCGGAATTACGGGAAGGAGAACAAGCGGAACTGGAACAGGAAGCTGAGACATTAAGCCATGCCGAAGATATAAAAGCAGGCTTGTATAAGGTAGACCAAATCATGTCCTCAGATGAAGGAAGCCTTCTTTCTGCCACCAAAGAGTGCATGCAGACCTTGCAAAACATTGCCAAAGTATATGCTCCGGCACAAGAATGGATAAACAGGCTGGACAGCTGCTATATAGAACTGAAAGACCTGTCGCACGACATCGCCGGTGCACAGGAAGAAATAGAATTCAACCCCAACCGGCTCGACTTTGTGAACGAAAGGCTGAATCTTATTTATTCTTTGCAGCAAAAACATCGTATGCAGACCATCGAAGAGTTAATCGCCCTGACAAACGATTATCGGGAACAACTCAACGCCATTACTTCATTTGATGACCGCATTGCGCAGCTGACTGCGCAAAAGGACACCTTGTACAACAAAGTACTGGAACAAGCCAAAGTCCTGACCGGACTGCGTGTACAAGCCGGCAAAGACATTGAAAAACAAATGCAATCACTGCTGGTCCCTTTGGGCATGCCCAACGTTCGTTTCATGGTAGAGCTTACTCCCCGAAAAGAACCGGATTCCAAAGGAATGGACTGTGTTACTTTCCTTTTCTCGGCCAATAAAAACGGGACATTGCAAAATGTAGCCTCTGTTGCTTCGGGCGGTGAAATCGCACGTGTCATGCTATCCCTGAAAGCCATGATAGCGGGAGCCGTGAAACTCCCCACCATCATCTTCGATGAAATAGATACCGGAGTATCGGGCTCCATCGCCGAAAAGATGGCACTCATCATGGAAAAAATGGGAAATCAAAACCGACAGGTAATCAGCATTACCCATCTACCGCAAATAGCCGCCAAAGGCATCACACATTACAAGGTATATAAAGAAGATACCGATACAGGAACCAACAGCCACATACGCCGGCTGACCAACGAAGAACGAGTGAAAGAAATAGCAAATATGTTGAGTGGAGCTACCTTGACGGATGCCGCACTGAACAATGCAAAAGTTTTATTAGGATATAAATAAAGAATATGACAGAGAAAAATGAAATGATTTTCGGTGTACGTGCCGTTATCGAGGCCATTCAAGCCGGAAAAGAGATAGACAAGATATTAGTAAAAAGAGACATACAAAGCGAACTCTCCAAAGAATTGTTTGCCGAATTGAAGGGACGGATGATTCCTGTGCAACGCGTGCCGGTGGAACGCATCAACCGCATCACCCGCAAAAACCATCAGGGAGTCATAGCTTTTATTTCAGCCATTACTTATCAAAAAACAGAAGATATTGTTCCTTACCTTTTTGAACAAGGAAAAAATCCGTTGCTCATCATGCTGGACGGCATTACCGATGTACGCAACTTTGGTGCCATTGCCCGCACTTGCGAATGTGCCGGAATAGATGCGATTATCATTCCTGCCAAAAACAGTGTCAGTGTCAATGCAGATGCCATGAAGACTTCTGCGGGAGCCTTGCATACGCTGCCCGTCTGCCGTGAACAAAGCCTGACCGAAACCATCAAATTCTTGAAGAACAGCGGTTTCAAGATTGTCGCAGCTACCGAAAAAGGCGACTATGATTATACCAAGGCAAACTACAAAGACCCTGTTTGTATTATTATGGGAGCAGAAGATACGGGTGTGCCCTACGAGCACTTGTCATTGTGTGACGAATGGATTAAAATTCCATTGCTGGGCAAAATCGAATCACTGAACGTATCTGTTGCCGCCGGTATCCTGATTTACGAAGCCGTGAAACAGCGTGGCTTTACTACTGAAGAATAACAATAAAAACTATATCATGAAGAAAGTACTTTTGATTCTGATGTGTTGCATGGCCATCCAATCGGTTCATGCCCAAGACACTCCCAAATGGGCCGACAAAGCTAAGAAAGCTGTTTTTTCTATCGTAACTTACGATAAAGAAAACAAAATTAAAAATACCGGTAACGGTTTTTATATCGATAATAACGGTACAGCCCTGTCTGATTACTCTTTGTTTGAAGACGCAGAACGTGCCGTCATTATCAACGCCGATGGCAAAGAACTGCCGGTAACACGCATTGCCGGTGCAAATTCAATGTATGATGTCATTAAATTCCGTACAGAAACCGAGAAAAAAATAACCGCTCTGAAAGTAGCCACACAACCTGCCGCAGTAGGAGAAACTGTTTATCTGCTCCCCTACTCCACACAAAAAGCGGCTACCTGCCAAACCGGTAAAGTGACCCAAGTAGATACTATTGCCGACAAAGCTTACTACTACACACTGACAATGACCACAAGTGACAAAACCGTAAGCTGCCCCATTATGAATGCAAATGGCGAAGTACTGGGGCTGATTCAGAAAAGTGCATCCGAAGAAGATAAAGAAAGCTATGCCATCGGTGCATCTTACGGCGAATCATTAAGTATTTCCCCCTTATCTGCCAATGACATCAATCTGAATAAAATAGGCATTGCAAAGGCATTACCCGAAACAGAAGACCAGGCCTTGGTATATCTTTATATGTCTTCATCACAGATGGATGCCAAAAACTATCTGGCAACTCTAAACGATTTTTTACAAGCATACCCCAACAGCACCGAAGGGTATACACGCCGTGCCGGCTACTACATGAACATCGGAGATGATGAACATAATGCATTGGCCGAAGCCGATTTGAAAAAGGCTATGGACGTATCAGGCAACAAAACAGAAGGACAATATAATGTGGCTAAGATAATCTACTCTTATTGCATTAACCTTGAAGAAGGCAAAAAAGCATACGGAGACTGGAGTTACGACAAAGCATTAAATATCATTCGCGAAGCTATCGCAACAGATGCACAACCGGTTTATATTCAATTGGAAGGCGATATTTTATTTGCAATGCGCAACTATACAGATGCGTATAAGAGTTATGAGCAAGTAAATCAGACTCCTTTAGCATCTGCCGCCACTTTCTATTCGGCCGCCAAAACAAAGCAGTTAATAGAAGGAACCGAGATGAATGAAGTGATTGCTCTTATGGATAGTGCCATTGCCCGTTTCACTCCTCCTTACACTTCCGAAGCTGCTCCTTATTTTTACGAACGCGCCGAGATGAAAGCACAAACAGGCAAATATCGTGAAGCGGTGGTTGACTATGATGAATTTTACGATGCCATCGGAGGGCGTGTCACCGCTGCTTTCTATCTACAACGTGAACAAGCCGAAATTCAATGCAAAATGTATCAACAAGCCATCAACGACATCAACAAAGCCGTAGAAATGTCTCCTGAAAATGTAGAAATGTGGATAGAAAAAGGTTCTGTACATCTGCGTGTAGGACAATTTAATGAAGCTGTAGAAGCATTAAAGAAAGCAATTTCCCTCGATCCTAAAGCAGCTGCAGCATATCGTATGCTGGGATACTGTCAGGTGCAGCAAAAGAATAACAAAGAAGCTTGTACGAACTTTGCCAAAGCAAAAGAATTAGGAGACACTGTAGTGGACAGCTTAATTCAGAAATATTGCAAGTAAAAAGAAAAAAAGTTCCTCCACATCCATCTATGTTTGTGAAATTATACACCATATAGAAAGACTTTTTTCTAAAAGCTTAAAAATCCGAGTTTTCCTAAAGCTCGGATTTTTTTATTCAGCCCTTAAGACTGGACCGCCAAAGCTTCTGTCCGGTTCCGTTTATCCTCCCCGGGAAATTAAATCAAAAACTTCGAAAGTTCCTATTATAGTATTGCAGCGAAAAACAACATGCTTTCCGAAAGACAAAAAGCTTTCTAAGAGAAAGTAATATTATGTCGATGAAAGGAATTCTACCCATCGGTAAAGTCAATATAATCTCCTTTCACACATAACAGATATTGAAACCTTCTATCCATAAGGATTCTGTGTGAAAGCTATCAAAGCCCCCCTCGATACTTTTAAGTTAAACCAATCTTCAGATTACCCCTAAAGTTTACCAGATATGGAAATGCCATGATACCGTATCGCTCCCGCGTCAAAGAGCACATTTTTGGGCTCAGTTGTAATTCTTGGGGGATTAATATTTGTTAATTTCCCTTTATGCATACACCTTTGCTAATCTATACAGAAAGAACCTCTTATCTACTACTCCACGAAATGAAGCCCTAAATGCTTTAATTTTTGCAT
>ENA-OPKB01000022-OPKB01000022.1-human-gut-metagenome-genome-assembly--contig:-NODE-22-length-50358-cov-2.660537_pt1 | contig 50358 bp, 38 predicted proteins | sample MGYA00241779_ERZ501685 | MGnify/ENA primary metagenome ERZ501685 (study PRJEB25962, sample SAMEA2042100) | human gut metagenome | biome: human gut; feature: human-associated habitat; material: faeces... | reverse complement strand
AGCGTCGTACACCGACTTCGGAAAGCGGGGAGCGTTCTTGTGGAGCTTGTCCGCTTCAAGCTTCTCATTCTCAGCCTTTTCATCCTCTCCCACGGGACCGGGAAAGCATAAAGATGGTCCCTGGTCCTTGTGGTCCCAACCATTAGCATTATTACGCTGATAATCAGACAATTTAGTTTTATCCACATAACGATATCCGGCATCCATTTTCGGGATGATATCTTCGGGCGGACACCCGGCATCGCTCAGACGCTCCACAGCCAACGCGTCCAGTTGTCTCAACTCACTATCGGACAGTCCTTTATATCGGGCTATACGACCCAATTTGAGCAAGAAATCATTCTTTGCTCCGGGAATGAAAGCGTTGTGGGCCAGAAAGTCATTAAAAAAGGTGCGCAGGATGCCCGACGGGAGTTCCGAGACAGGCTCCGAAGCAGATTCCGAAGCGGTTCCTGTCGTGCTGTCCGGTGCGGCAGGTCTCACATTCAGTTCCTCCATGATCTGTGCCGCTTTATCGGGATGCTCCTTGAGGAATTCCCGCCAAGGGAAAAGCTCGAAAGCGGGCTTGCAGAAGGCTTCCTCGTCATACGACGCATAACACGGACGAGTGGGATTCTTGCAACTCATGTCACACGGAAAATCAATCACGCGGCCGATATGCCACGCCACCACCGCATAAGCCTGCACATACTCTTCGACTGTTGCAGCCTCGATACGCACCACCACTTTCAGACCATCGTACGATACACTTCGCCAACCTGCCCCGACCCACGGCACCGCCTTCAGCTTCTGCAGGAACTCCTGTGTACGTCCCTGCGTATGGTCGACATCAAACATGGCATTCCCACTCCACGTGCGGCGGTTCTTCAATGCATGGCTTCCCTCGCAATACCCCGCCACCACCAGGCCGGGCAGTTTGTTCTTCAACTCTTTGGCTTTACTCTTATCGCCCTCAGCCATTAGGCGGTGATACATCTCGACCGTCGATTTCCATCGTCCGTTGCAGATGTAATTTACAAACTCTTCCAGTGACATTTCAATGCAACGCTGTTCGCGCACATTAAAATAGAAAGAGCACAAATCATTAAAATCCATGTTAAAATGGGGTTTTAATTTAAGATAGGGAAAAAACGTTGCCCTTCGCCTGCAATTCAAAATTGCAATGTGCGAAAGTACGACATCTAAAACTGACGAAATATTACACTTTACGCCAAATCACCCACCGTTTACCTACTGTTTATCAGCATCCTAACAAACAGCCGGCAGAACTAAAGTGTACAATTGGCATTCTTCTTTTTATTTATTCTTTTTAACAGTAAGGACAATATTCCAAGGGAACCTTTCCAAATTATTCCCAATCTGTATTCTTTTAAATCCATGACACTTCGTTTTTATACCCCAACGGTATAAGAAGCCCCAGAAGGACAGCCATACAGACTCACGGAGACGCTTACATACATCCTCCGTTATCACTCCTCCCCTTCCTTCTTTTAGGTCAATCGATCTTCTTCCTGCCTCTTTTTCTTTTGCCGGTCAATCTTCCCCTTTCTTCTTCTTTTCTTGTTGATTGGAGAATATTTTATAGCCCCTCCTACACATCCGCTTCAGTTCCGCCAACTGTCGGAACGATATATTCTCAATGTCTCGCTCCAGCTCCTCCAACTCTTTTTCCACACTTCTCACCTTGTTCCATCTGTCCTGATTTGTTTCCAAATCTTCTTTTTATTCATATTATTAAAATATTTAAAAATTAAAAAGGAGCAAAAATATAAAAATCCGCAATTACAATGTTAAATATTTGAGTTTTTATGAACAAAATATTGTAATTCGTAAATTAATGTCTAATTTTGCAGAGAATAACAAGGAGGGATCGGCAGTGAGATTACACTGACGACCGCGTAGCGCACCTTATCCCCTCCTTTCCACTCCCCCCTTGACTGATATAGAATGAAAAAATGGTATGTAGCCTACGTGCTTTCCCGTCACGAGAAAAAGACTGCCGAGCGTCTCACGAAAATGGGAATCGAGAACTTCCTGCCCGTGCAGGAGGAGATTCGCCAATGGGCGCACCGTCGTCAGAAGGTGACACGCGTGGTGATTCCGATGATGATTTTTGTGCACGCCACACCGCAGGAACGTGCGGAAGTGCTGACACTCTCGTCGGTGAGCCGCTACATGGTGCTGAGGGGCGAACATACACCTGCCGTGATTCCCGACCTGCAGATGGAGCGTTTCAAGTTTATGCTGGACTATAGCGAAGAGGCGGTGGAAATGTGCAGCACACCACTGGCTCCCGGTGAAATGGTGAGGGTAATCAAAGGCCCTCTGGCGGGAATGGAAGGAGAGCTGGTGAACGTGGACGGACGCAGCAAGGTGGTAGTGCGACTGGAAATGCTGGGATATGCCGGAGTGGATATGCCGGTGGGGTTTGTGGAAGCAGTGAAATAAAAAAGAATTTACCAGAGCAATAAAGCTATTCTCCTTCCCCTGTAAAAAGAGAAAATAGACTGCTTACAGGTACGGCATCAAACCCTTGGGTATTTTCGCCACATTTGCCTGAAACCAACAAGACAAGGCAAGTAATTCAGACATTCTCGTCACTCTTCAAGAGTCTGATTTCTTCACATTGGGAGAATAAAAGAAAAGCTGAAGCAACTTATTTACTTCAAACTTAGCATCACCAATCTCAGAAACCCTTTTCGGAAGTCTCTTGCTGCCTTCCCTATCATAAGCCGGATAAATCGTCAAGTCCGGCAAGCAAAACAGACTCTAAAAAATATTCAGATACATTTTATTTTCCCTTTCAGAGAAGCACCTTTTGCAGGCACTCTTCCTGAAAGGTATGTCGCATGAAAAACAAATACAATTACTCATCTTATATCATCATTTGATTTTTTTTATGACCAATACCGCAGAGAATAACAAGAGAATAGCAAAGAATACGCTGTTACTGTATTTCAGAATGCTGCTAACGATGGGCATTAGCTTATATACCAGCAGAATTATATTAGATGTATTAGGCGTTGAAGACTTTGGTATTTATAATGTTGTTGCTTCTATGACAAATATGTTTGTATTTTTCCAAAGCAGTTTAGCCAATGCAACCCAACGATATATCAATGTAGCACTGGCTCAAAAGCAAGTAGAGAATGTAAAAAACATATTTTCACAAAGCTTTACAATACATATTCTTTTAGGTATTATAGTTATAATTTTAGGAGAGATAATAGGTATATGGCTGATTCAAGAGAAGTTAATCATTCCTCCCGGCAGAATACAAGCAGCATGCAATGTATTCCACTTTACACTACTCAGTGTATTTTTCACAATACTTCAAATACCTTTTATCAGTGGGATTATAGCACAAGAACGCATGGGTATATATGCTTATATCGGCATCATAGAAGTATGCGCCAAACTAATCATCGTTTTTGCACTTACTTTTGCCGAACATGCCGATAGTCTGATACTATATTCTGCACTTTTAACTTTTATCAGTTTTTTAATACTTGTTATCTTTATGTATTATTGCCACAAAAACTTCAAAGAATATAAAATATCCTTTTATTGGAATACCTCTCTCATCAAAGATATGTCTCAATTTATCGGTTACAATCTGATAGGATGTATCGGATGGAGTATTGGCTATCAAGGTATAGAAATTATACTAAATCTCTTTTTCGGAACAATCGCAAACGCAGCCCGTGGAGTAGCCGGACAGGTCAGAAATGCAGTCGACCGCCTTACACAAAATATCATCATTGCAGCCAATCCACAGATAACCCAATTGCAAACTTCCGGAAATTACGATGACATGTTTTTATTAGTAAAAAGGATTTCCAAATTTACCTTCTTCTTCATGCTGATAATCTCAATGCCTGTAATCATTGAAACTAACTTCTTATTATCACTGTGGCTAACAGAAATTCCCCAATACGCCGTATTGTTTACCCAACTGGTACTATTAGATTCCTTAATGAGCATTTTATATTCCTCTTGGCATACGGTAATATTCGCCACAGGAAAAATAAAATATATCTGTACCATGCAAATGGTACTCATGCTTTCTAGCTTATTATTGTCTTACTTTATGCTGAAAATAGGATTCCCTATATCCACTCCATTGATTATATCTATTTTCATACAAATCATTTATTTGATATGTCACCTTTATGATGCACATAAAGAAATAAAGTATAACATAAAAGAATATATCAAAGAAGTGTACCTCCCTATCCTACTTATTTCCACCTTACTTATAGTACCTTTAATAATCATTTTTGAACTACTTCCCGAAGGATGGCTGAGATTTATATGTATAGGAATCACGGATGTCACCATAGGAAGCACAGCCATCTATTTATTTGGCTTCACTCGCACAGAACAAGAATATATAAAAAAAGCCATACTGAAAAAGATCAAGAGACAATAAAAGCGACCTTTTAACAATATACTAACTCTTTACAAAATAAAAGTATGATACCAAAAACTATCCATTACTGCTGGTTTGGCAGAACCCCATTGCCAGACAAAGCTAAGATTTGTATTGAATCGTGGAAAAAATTCATGCCCGATTATGAAATAAAAGAATGGAATGAAGATAACTTCGATGTAAACATTATCAAATATACTGCCGAAGCATATAAACTAAAAAAGTATGCATTCGTAAGTGATTATGCACGCTTTTGGATATTGTATCATTATGGAGGCGTCTATTTTGACGTAGATGTAGAACTTATCAAACCCATTGATGATATTCTGGCAAGAGGAGCATTTATGGGATGTGAAAAGCCAGAATTTAAATTAGATTCCTTAAACCCAGCTACCGGGTTAGGTATGGCAGCGCCCGTGCACCATCCATTTTATAAGATAGTTCTACATAAATACCAAAACAAACATTTTATATCATGGAGCGGACAAATCACCGATACTGTAGTATATATTGTAAGCAGACTTTTTGAACACAAAATGCAAATCCAACACGAAAACGGTATCATCTTTTCTGAAAACATCTACATCTACCCACATGAATACTTCTGTCCATTAAACTATTATACTGGCGAATTGACTATCACTCCAAATACGAGGTCTATCCATCATTACCATGCAAGCTGGGTAACTAAAAGAACAAACCTAATATCAAAAATCAAGGTTAGACTAACTTATATATATACAAAGATTTACATATTAATATTTCATTAACTCCTGACTTTTCCATCATATAACAATGCTTATATATCATCACATAAAATCTGATAACTTTAAAAACAGAAAAGCAAAAGAATTGAGATATATTCATGCATGCTCCTATTTATTCAGCATATCCAACCAAAACAGCACAGTAAGATTCACAAATATAGTCCCTCAAAAAGATAATGCTAAAGCTAAAAGATTCTTCAAATTCACAAAGAATACATTAAAGAATATCGTAATAGGATATTCAAGCTTAATACTCTGTGAAGTAAGAAAATATCTAAAGAATAATGGTTATGTCCTGTTAAAATACGAATTAAAGTTTTGGATAAACAATAACCACAAAATATCGAATCAGAATATAGCACAATAAATTAACTCATATATACAAATAGAATGATAACCACAGACTTTATTTATATATTTCTAAACTTGTTCATGCTTATTGTCTTCATTGTAACTGGACGGCTCATAAGCAAGGATAAGAAAAACTATTGGAAATACGCTAAATGGCCAGTCATTACTTTCACTCTCATATTAGGACTTCGACTGAATAGAGGGCACGATTATATTCATTATACGGAAGTATATCTTTATGATTTAGAAAAAGAGCAAGTACTCTTTACATTATTTAATCATTTCCTAAAGAGTTTAGATACAGGGGCTCATTGGATATTCATTTGGTATTCAGGCGCGTTTATCTTAGGAGCTATGTTTTTCTTAAAATCCATCCGAGAATACTCCAAATGGGTTTTACCTTTATTCCTCATTTCTTTTACCACCTTTTCGGAATACATGATACGACAAGCATTTGGCTATACATTTGTATTCATTTTCATGCTCTTCATGTTTAACGAAAAAATGCCTAAATACAAACGTTGGGCATGCATGCTCGTATGTTTTCTCTTATCATATAGCATACACTCCGCTAATGGCATTACTTGCATAATTGACATGGGATTGTACTATACTATAAAAAAACCCTTCCCTGCCTTTGCCACTATTCCACTATATATTATTGCATCATTCTATTTACAAAAGAATTTCGATTTCAGTTACCTGAATGGAATACTCTCTTTCTTAGGAGATCAAAATGATAAATTCTCTGCATACACAGATAATGCAGACCGATGGTTTGGAAATGATGCAAAAGAAAATATATACGACCGTAATCCTATTATAAAAATCATACAAACTATAGGAGAATGCTCATTGATATACTTGGGGTACTATATATTACAGCTCAAAAAAAATCAAAAAATGATTTTCTTCTACAATTTATTTATCTGTGGTGCTATAGTTTCCCAATGTTTTTACTCTTTGGAAATTCTTAGGAGAATGGGAGATATTATGTATTGGTATTGGGCATTTCCATTAGCATATGTACTTTATAATAAAAAGGTAATAACAACGACATTCAAGAATAAGCTCGTATTAGATTTCATGATGATGAGCTTGTTATTTTATGCATATGAATATCTAAAATATCTATTCCTTAGAGAACCAGGAATGTATAAATTTTTGTGGGATTTATAAAAACATATATGAAAGAAATCAAACTATCTATTATTGTTCCTGTATACAATGTCGAACAATATCTTGATGAATGCATACAAAGTCTCTTAAATCAGACTTTAAAAAACATAGAAATTATTTTAGTGGACGACGGGTCTCCAGACAATTCTCCTCAAATGTGCGATGAATATGCCAAACAGGATTCTCGAATTAAAGTTATCCATAAAGTTAATAGAGGGCTCGGATATGCAAGAAATTCCGGACTTGAAATATCACAAGGTGAGTATGTAACATTTATAGATTCTGATGATTATATTGACCTCAAAGCTTATAAAACAGTTTGTGAATTAATGGATTCTGAAAATTTGGATGAGTTACGCTTCAGCTGCAATCGCTTTAAAAATGATAAAAGTCATTCTCCATTGAAATATACCAGCCACCCTATAATAATAAGTGACAAAAAAAATATTGAACTTATAGCTCTCTGCATCTTTGACACTCCCAAGCAGAAATATGCAATATATGAATGGGGAGGTAGCTCGTGCATGGCTGTATTTCGTCGAAAAATTATAGAAGAAAAGCAACTTCGCTTTGTTAGTGAACGAGAATACATAAGTGAAGACTATATATTTAATTTTGAATTTTATCTTCATTCTAACAAAATTGGATATTTAGACTCCACATTTTATCATTACAGAATCAATCCTAATAGCTTGACAAGGAAAATTAATTTAGATGCAATCAAAAAAGCTGAAAAATATGCGCGCCATATTGAAAAAATGATCACCCAGGACTACAAAATGCCCACCCATAATACAATATTCGGTATGGGATATTATGTCAGAGCGCTAAGAAGTAATATGAAGTTCGTTTTTTTGTCAGATTTAAGTATATCTACAAAATATTCATGGTTCAAAGAGCAAATCAACACAGAATATTGCAAATATGTAAGTAAAACATATCCATATAAAGATCTACCCATCAAACAGAAATTATGTTATAAAGCCATTATTAATGGTAACTTCATCCTATCGTATTTAATAATAGTGCTATTCAGCAAAATCAGAAAAAACAAATTCAAATAATGAATATATTTTATTTCTTCAAAGAGCTTGATACACCCATGTATCAATGGCAACGCACCAATTTAATAGATGAACTGATACGAAACGGTCATAAAGTGAAAACATTCAATCCACTTGACTACCAAAGTATAGAAGAAGCAAATGCCATTACTGTCCCTTCCATAAAGAAATGGGGGAAATGTGATTTGTTTCTAACCTGTGATGACCAAGACACCATATTCAAAGAGACCGTAGAAGAGATAAACAAAATGGGGATTCCCACCTGCTTAATCTGCTGGGACAATTTAGAATTACCATTCAAACAAAAAAAGATCGCTCCTGCATTCGACATTGTATGGATTACTTCTGTTGAAACACAATATCTGTTTGAACAGTGGGGATGCAAAAACATCATATTCCAAACTTATGCAGCCAACCCATATACTTATACAGCCGAAAATATAGACAAACAGCTCCATTCTGTAGGATTTATCGGTTCTCCATACGGCAGCAGAACCAATAAATTAAACGACTTATTAGAAAACGGAGTAAACTGTTCCATTTATTCCAATTCCCTGTTTAACAAAGGGTATAACACATCAATAGGCGGAAAGAAAAAAATCAATCTTCCAGATATATTGATAAAGGCTTCACGATACATGAGATTTCCAATAGGAAGAAAAGTGCTTTATTCCACTCTACTCAATAAATTCAAAGCAAAAGCTTCCCTAAACACGGAATCGAAGTCCGCTTCATTGCACCACTCAGTTTCGCATGAAGAAATGTGCCATCTGTATTCGGCACATTCACTGTCGCTTAATATAGCAGAGCTAAGAGATACCTATGTACTGAAACAACCTATTCCCAAAATACATCTTCGCGCTTTTGAAATTCCTATGTGTGGCGGACTTCAGTTCACTTCGTATAATGAAGAAATTGCCCGATATTTTGAAGAAGACAAGGAAATAGTATTGTACCGTTCAACAGAAGAAATGATAGACAAAGCTAAATTCTACCTTGATGACAAAAATTCTCAATTAGTGAGAAACATGAAATTGGCTGCCCGCAAAAGAGCAGAGAATGAACACACCTGGACAAACAGATTCAACAATATATTTAATTGCCTATAATATGAACCAACGAGACATCAGTATAGATATTCTAAAGTTTATAGCTGTATTTCTTATCATCAATAGCCATATGGATGCCTTGTATCCTAAATATAAAATGCTGGCTACAGGAGGAGCGATAGGAGATGTACTGTTTTTGTTTGCTTCGGGATACACATTATTTTTAAGTAACCGAAAATTACGATTCGACAATTGGTATAAAAGAAGAATCAATCGGATTTATCCATCGGTAATAGTATGTGCAATAATTGGAACTTTATTCTCTGAAAAACAATACATTACATTATTATCAATGGGGGGGGGTGAATTTGTCATAGCCATAATGTGTTACTATATATTATTGTATTTCATAAAAGAGTATTGCATCAGATATATCCCTCAACTATTGCTACTAACTGCTTTTATTTCAGGAACAGTCTATTATTTTTGGTTTCCATACAAGTATGAAACCGGTGAACAAGGACTGTATGGAATAAGCACTCTATTCCGATGGATTCCATATTTCGGTTTTATGCTATTGGGAGCATGGATGGGGATAAAAAGAGAGTTTTTAAAGTTCCGACCTAAGATTGACTTTTTAAACATGATAATATGCCTAATCTTGTTTTATGGAATCCAGCTTATAGCAAAAAAGCAACCAATATATGCACCTTGGCAAATCATCACATTGATACCTTTAATGGGAATAGTCTACTTTTTCTACAAATGGTGTAACGCTAATTTCTGGAAAAAATTATATGCTAAATCCTACGTACATGCAATAATTATGACTACATCTGGCATTTGTTTGGAATCTTATCTGATACAGTTCAGCCTGTTCACAACAAAAATGAACGAATTATTTCCATTGAATCTTTTTATAATGACTACTATTATACTTGTTGTATCCTTTCTATGCAAATGCCTTTCCCAATGGTTTATACAAACATTCAATGACAAAGATTATGATTGGAAAGAAATCATAAAACCATATTAAACGTTCATATATAAAAATCATGAATAAATACATCAACAAGGCACTTTCACGAAAAGTCCTTTTCATGGGAGTTTCCATGAAAACCAAAGGAGGTATGACTGCCGTACTCGTATCGTATGATAAATACATCGAAAACATGCAGTTCATACCGACGTGGAAATTAGGAAACAAACTCGTAAAATCCGGATACGCATTACAGGCTATAATCCGAATGTGGATGAAATGCCTTATTGACAAGAATATCGAAATAGTACATATACACGGGGCAGCCAATGCTTCTTTCTACAGATGCAAGATATTTATCAATTTGGCCAAAAGGCTGAACAAAAAAGTAATTCTCCACGAACATGCTGCGAACTTTGTAGAGTTTTATCAAAACAGCAATGACCAAGTTAACATAAGGGAAACTTTGAATAAATGCGATTGTCTGATTGTCTTGTCGGATTCATGGAAAAAATATTTCAGTTCGATAGGAGTAGACAAAAGTAAGATATCCGTGTTAAACAATATTGTACCTCCCCCTAATTTTAGAGATTCTCCACGGAAAGACAACAAATTACATCTTATGTTTATGGGAGAAATAAGTATGCGCAAGGGAGGATTTGACTTGCTGCAAGCCATCAGCGACAACAAAGAGTATTTTAAAGACAAACTGCTACTGAGAATGGGAGGTAACGAGGTAGACGGAGACATAAAAACTTTCATAAGAAATCACCAATTGGAAGATTTTGTCAGCTATGAAGGATGGATTTCCGGAGAGAAAAAAACAGAATGTCTGAACTGGGAGGATGTATATATACTACCCTCTTACAATGAAGGGCTTCCCATTGCAATTCTCGAAGCGATGAGCTATAAACATCCTGTTATATCCACTCCTGTCGGTGGGATTCCTGAAGTCATTCAAACAAAAGAAAACGGTATGTTAGTTCAACCCGGAAATAAAGAAGAAATAGCAAAAGCCATTGCACACTACATAGAACACCCGGAAGATATCAAACAGCACGGTGAAAAAGCTTACCAAACTATTCAAGATTTCTTCCCACAAAAAGTATTTACTGATTTGAGACACTTATATCAATCTCTGATGAAATGATAACAACGCCATTTTTAAATACCAATATTCAGATAATCACTCGCAATGAATTACTGAATAACCTGACTAAAGGAGTACTTATCACTCCTAATGTAGATCACTTGATAAAACTGCAAAAGGATAAAGAATTTTATGATGTATACCAGCAGGCGGAATGGGTAATCTGTGACAGCAAAATCCTATATCTTCTCTCCAAGCTACTGAAACATCCGTTACCGGAAGCCATACCGGGTTCCAGCTTTTTTACCGCTTTTTATGAATACCACAAGAACGACCCAAACTGCAAGATATTTTTATTAGGAGCAGCCGAAGGGATCGCAGTCAAGGCTATGAAAAAAATCAACCAAAAGGTAGGGAGAAACATTGTAGTAGGTGCGCATTCACCTTCCTATGGCTTTGAAAAAAAAACAGAAGAATGTGAAGAGCTAATACGCATTGTAAATGAAAGCGGTGCCAATGTGTTATTGGTAGGTGTAGGTGCCCCCAAACAGGAAAAATGGATAATGAAATACCGTAACCGAATGCCGGGTGTGGATATATTCATGGGACTGGGTGCTACCATTGACTTTGAAGCCGGCACGCTGAAACGCGCTCCTGCCATTTGGCAGAAAATAGGTATGGAATGGCTATATCGCTGCATGAAAGAACCCAAACGCTTATTTAAGCGCTATTTCATAGACGACATGCAATTCTTTTATTACTTTATCTTGCAATTGCTTGGAATATACAGAAATCCCTTCGACAAAAAATAAATTATTTGCGGAAGAGTCTGCAGAACAATGCGAAAAGCACTAATAGCAATGCCAACAAATAAGAAAAAATCGAGCGCAATACAAGCCCTATCCGATATAAAAACTTTCTCAACCTCTTCATACGTGCAAAGTTCAGAGTATAGGTAATATAAATCGAAAAACGACAAGCAGTTATAACTTAATCATCGTATTTTATGGAAAATCATATTGTCATCATGGCAGGGGGAATCGGAAGTCGCTTATGGCCTATGAGTACACCGGAATATCCCAAACAGTTTGTGGACGTAATAGGATGTGGTAAATCACTTATTCAACTGACTGTGGAACGTTTTCTTCCGCTTTGTCCCATTCAGCACATGTGGGTAGTTACCAGTGAAAGGTATACGGACATCGTAAAGGAACAGTTGCCGGAACTGCCGGAAAGCCAGATATTGGCAGAGCCGGAGGCACGGAACACTGCTCCCTGTATCGCGTATGCCTGCTGGAAAATAAAGAAAGAACATCCTCATGCAAACATTGTAGTAACTCCATCAGATGCACTGGTGATAAATACTACCGAATTTGCCCGTTATATTGCTATGGCACTGAATAAAACGGCCGATTCAAACGCGATTGTCACATTGGGAATAAAACCAAGCAGACCGGAAACAGGATACGGATACATAGCAGCTAAAGTCTATACCGATGCTTCGGATATATGCGAAGTGGAAGCATTTAAGGAAAAACCCGATAAGGAAACAGCACAAAAGTATGTGAAAGCCGGAAATTTCTTCTGGAATGCAGGCATCTTTGTATGGAACGTAGAAACGATCACTACTGCCATCCGAGATTATGCTCCTCAAATAGCAGAAGTAATGGACAGGCTGGAACAGGCTTTGTTTACGGAAAGAGAACACGAAGAGCTGAAGCGTCTTTTCCCTATGTGTGAAAAAATTTCTATCGATTATGCCGTAATGGAGCAGGCAGAAAATATCTTTGTCGTTCCGGCTGAATTCGGATGGAGTGATTTAGGCAGTTGGGGAGCATTGCACACACTGCTTCCACAAGACCATAACGGCAATGCCAAAGTAGGTACACAAATCGAACTGCATAATTGTCGGAACTGCATGGTACATACTACGGAAGAAAAGCGGGTAGTGCTGGAAGGACTGGACAACTATATCGTAACAGAAAGAAAAGGTCAACTGTTGGTATGCCGTATGAGTGAGGAACAGCGCATTAAAGAGTTTAGTGCATCAAAAAAGTAATTTCTGATATAAAACCGGACATTAAATACATACTGAAAAGTAAAGGTAACCAACTGGATGAAGCCGGCAAGTACGAATCGGATAACACACAATATATCAATCGATTACACAATATTATTTTTCAATCAATTTTAAATAGCTTTTAAAATGTCTTTGAAATCTGTTTTTTTATTGGCTTTTTCAATAAATGCATTTACTTGTTTGTCTGCACAGGAACAGAAAGCATCTACTCCGTTTTCTTATCGGGTGGAAACTTCTGTCTCGGTTGCCGACGGAAGGTATGCTCCGTTGTGGTTCACCGCCAATCGTTACGGACTGTCTTCGCAAGAGCCCAAAAGTGCTTACCTGCGTGCCGGTGTGCAATGGCAGAAGGAATGGCAACACGGATGGAGGGTGCAGGCGGGTGCAGACCTGGCAGGAGGAAAGAATCTGACTGCGGATTTCTTTGTGCAACAGGCTTATATGGATGTTGCATGGAAGGCGATAAAGATGAGCATCGGGAGTAAGGAGAGAAACGGATTCCCGCTGGAAAAGGATGTGAGGCTGAGCAGCGGCATGATGGTGGAAGGTGCGAATGCAAGACCTATTCCGCAGGTGAGGGTGGGATTGCCGGAGTATCTGACGGTGCCGTTTACAGGTAACTGGCTGGCACTGAAAGGACATATCGCCTACGGACTGTGCACGGATGGCAATTGGCAGGAAGAGTTTGCCGGAGCGGACGAACCGTTTCTGAAGGATGTGTTGTATCACAGCAAATCACTGATGCTGCGGTTCGGCAACAGGGAAAAGCTGCCTCTGGAGCTGGAAATAGGATTGTTGGACATTGCACAGTTCGGGGGAAAGAGGTATGTGAAGAATGCGGACGGAAGTATCAAACTGCTAAAGAAGTATCCGGCCGGTCTGAAGAGTTTCTTCAAGGCGCTGGTGCCTGCTCAGGAGAGTACGTTGCAGAATGTGGAGGGAAACCATAGCGGAAGTTGGAACGCAGCACTTTCTTATTATGCCGGTGACTGGAAGATAAGGGCTTACATGGAGCATTTCTTCGAGGACCATTCGCAGATGTTTATGGAGTATGGTATGTGGAAAGACGGACAGTTGGGACTGGAAGTGACATTGCCCCGGAACCGGTGGGTGAATCGGGTGCTGTGGGAAGGCCTCAGTACGAAGGATCAGACGGGCCCGATTCTATATGACGGGATAGCCGGCTCGTTTCCCGAATTCCAGATAAGCGGTGGTGACGAGTATTTCAATAATGGTCAATATCTGGCATGGCAACATTGGGGAATGGGTATGGGCAACGGACTGATTCCGGGACCTGTATATAACGACGACGGAACGATGCTGTTTAAGAGTACCCGTGTAAAAGCGCATCATATAGGCTTCTGCGGAGAACCGGACAGTGAATGGAACTACCGCGTGTTGGCATCGTATGTGCTGCATTGGGGCGCCTATCCGATGCCGCTGGACAAAGTGAGAAAGCAGTTCAGCAGTATGGTGGAAGTAAGTTACTGCCCACGGAAGTGGACGGGCTGGAGCGCTACGCTTGCCTTTGCCATGGATAGGGGAAATTATTTGGGTAACAGCATGGGAGCCATGTTGACAGTGAGAAAAACAGGAGGATTCGGAAAATGAAAAATACACGCAGATTAAAGTTTTTATCGGGAGTGGTGGTTGTTCTCTTTTTGGGCTTCATCATGGGAGGATGCCAAAAGGAGGCTATCGACAGTGACATGGAAGGGCACTGGGAATTGCTGGAGTTTACAACGACGGCCGATGGCAAGGTGCATGTGTGCGAGCGGATTTATTACAGCATCCAGTTATGGGTGGTGGAGATAGCAGCCAAACAGAGCGGCACTACGCTCAAACCGGTCATAGGCCGGTTTGAGCATGAGGAGAACGGAAACGTGCGGATGAGAGACTTCAAAGGGAGAAAAGACACAAGCGATGATAAAAAGGATGTCACGGTGGAGGAGCTTCTCCCTTACGGCATCAATGCATTGGATACGGAGTTTGAAGTGGTGAAAGCCAACGGTAAAGAGTTGATATTGAAATCCGATTATGCCACACTGATGCTGAAAAGGTTTTAGTATAAACGAATAATTTCATATGTACATTTACAATATCAAATAAAGAAATACCTGAAAATCAAAATATAACGCAGTGGATATATGGATCTATTGCCAAAGATGAGAACCACAATAAGGAAAGAATCATTTATTTAAGAATCTCATAAAAACTAAGAAATGTCTCGTAAAAATAGGGACTTTTTCAGAGAAAAGCTGGAATTTTCAGGAGACATTTCTTTCTGTTTATAGACACCGCAAAACGGGATTAACCGAATGCTTACTATTTAACAGAGAATATTCAATTAAAAGTTCATCAAATCATTCAACGCTTCACTCATACCGGGGTGTGTAAAGACGAAATCACGAAGGAATGTATAAGGCTGATCGGTCTTCATTGCCATGGCCACACTGTTGATTACCTCTCCGGATTCAGGGCCGAACAGAGTGCATTCCACAATCTGATTGGTATCTACATCTACCACCACCTTAAACAGGCCGACTGTATTTCCCAAAGTCCGTACACGAGGAATAGCCGCTACAGGAAGTTTGTTGACTTTAATATTCAACCCCTTCCGCACAGCTTCCTCTTCACTCAATCCGATACGCGACAAAGTATGGGGATTGTCTGCCAGATTATGATAATTTTTCTGACGCAAAAAAGAGGTTACCTCTTCTTTTTCAGCGATAGCCTGAGCATAATAGGCTTTCTTTTCTTCCCACGACGCCTTTACCGGAACCAGCTTTGCCTGATGAACCAATGTTTTTGTAGGAATGCATCCAATATTGATGCAGGTACCTCCATACATCTCATCGGAACGCTCAATAACAGCCACCTTTTCATTTCTTTTGGCCAACTCAGCAGCCAGTGTTTTACCGCCTTTGCCAAAGCCTATTATTATTGCATCATACTGCTTCATAATCTTACTTGTTTTTAGTGGGGGATTATCCTTTATTTTGTTGTTTTAATATTGACCGGGCCGAATCCGAGAGTACCACCAATGCACCTGCCAGGATAGCCACATCTTTAATAACCAAACGACCGGCACCTGTCAGCAAGGGAAAACCATGTTCACCGCTTCCCAAATCGGGAACCCATACTTCGGGAGTCGTTACCAGAAAGGACAACGTTCCCAATGTCATTATAATAGCCAAACCTGCACCTACCAAACCGATTTTCGGTGAGAAAATACCCAAGAAAGTAAGAACACCGATAGTCATAATCAAAATACCTAATCCATGAGAAAAGCCATAGGTGTTATTCTCTTCATGCCACTGATGCTTGGCCTCATCAAACTCACCTTCTTTTAATTTATACTCTTTATATTCGGGAGCACTCTTAGTATAAAAGAAACTCATAAAAGGACTGTTGGCAACGAAAGGCACAATACCCTCGGCCTCATAGTTCCAGAATTTCAAACCACCAATCCACACGAATATCACCAGAATTGCCACGCGAATCAGGTTAATACCTAACTTTTGAGTGGAAGCTGCAATTGTCAGAAATGCAGTAAACAGGGAATTTAATCTTGCCATCATTTGCTTTAATTTTTAAGGGTTTAACTTACATTGCAAAGGTCGGCAGATTTTCCTCCCTGTGAAATGGCAATTATACCGTTTTAGTTTGCCATTATTCCTTCTTTCTCTTTTTTCCGGTATTCAGAAATACTTTCCTTTGCCATTTTTCGAAAGAAACGGCTGAAAGCAGCCAAGTCTTCAAAGCCTAATATCTCACCTATTTCTTTCGCACTCTTATTGGTGTAAAGCAACAAACGCTTGGCTTCGGCTTCTATCCTCTCATGTATGATACGCAACGGAGAAGGCAACCCATAGGCGGCAAACAGATTGGACAAGGTTTTGGGAGAGCGGTAGAGCATTTCGGCATAGTCCTGCACTTGTTTCTTTTCTTTATAATGATTGTCTACCAACACATAATACCGACGGATAATGTCAAAGCTCTTTTCTTTATCTTGTCCCACGTCTAATTTTTCACGGGCAATGCGGGTATAAGTGATTATAAAACGTTTCAGAATAATACGGAGCATCTCTTCCTGCAAATTGTCTTTTATGCCGAATTCACCGGCAAATATATCAATGATGCTTTTCAATTGTTCCGACTGGGCCGCAGAGAGCTGCAAACGCATGATGTGGGACGAACCATGAAACAGGAAACCATTACATGACACTTCTTTATCATGTCCGTAAATGCAATAAAAATTGCTGTTGAACAAGAAAGTGAGGTACTCACCTTCCACTCTTTTTACCTCAACATGATGCAAAGGAGTCAGCGATATTATTTCATCTTTTTCAAGGTGCATTACCACATGGTCTACTTCTATATCCAGCGTGCCACTTTGTACCCATACGAATTTATACAAGCTTTTATCACGCCGGAGAGCAGCATCCTCATGATAATGATACGTCATCGCTATATTGCCATTGAGCGGTGTATTAAAACGATATTCCATAATTCATAGTTTATTGTCGGTATAAATATACGCATACTTATTTAAATAAAAAAGAAGACAGGGCAAAAGATTTATGCCCTATCTTCTCCACTTGTTTACGAGAACATTTATTTAGAGTTTAATAAAGTGTCGTCAATCATCTTTTTCAGTTCAGGTTTCGGTAATGCTCCCTGTGTTACAGTCGGTTTTCCACTCTGAGGAATCCATAACAAAGTCGGTATGCTTCGTATGCCGAATGCACCGGCCAATTCTTCTTCCTTGTCTACATCTATCTTATAAATATAAACCTTTCCGGCATATTCTTTTGCCAACTCTTCCAATACGGGTGCCAATGCCTTGCAAGGGCCGCACCATGTAGCATAGAAATCAACAATAGCCGGTTTGTCACCTTCATATTTCCAGTCATTGGGATTGGCTTCATAGTTATATACCTTCTTCAAGAACTCTGCTTTGGTTAAATGAACAATTTCCATATTTTCTCCTTTCATGTTTTGGTTTTTACTTTCTTTATTGCCTGCACAAGCGGTTACTGTGAATAACAAGCCAAGGGCGGTAATGGTTGATTTTATTAATTTCATATTTATCTGTTTTTTATCTTTTTCTGATATTGCAAAGTTAATCGCTTTTCATCGCCTGAAAAATGGCAATTTCACCGTATAAGTTAGCCAAACTTCCCATTCTGCTCAAAATATCATAAAAAATCTTCTTCTGTGAGAACTTACTCGTGAAATTAATATTTGTTAATAAGGGAGTTTTTATACATAACTGTCTGATATTGTTTTACTTTTGTAAGAAGTCTGATAAAGAGTATAACATAAAGAGTCTATTTTCTGCTATGAATAATAAACACACAGCCACATCAAGGCAATTCTTTCAAACACTGACAATCTGCATTTGTCTGCTTTTTGCCGGTACATATTCTGCCAAAGCCTCTGACAGGGATCATAGGCAATATGATTATGTACTCATCTTAAACAGTTATAACGAATCCGCCCCCTGGAGTAACAGTATCACCTCTCCTATCATGCATAAAATATCCGAACTAAAAGATATTGATGCATACATTGAGCACCTAAATCTTTTTATGGTAAACGATTCTGTTATGGTAGACAGGTTTCCACAAATGCTTTTAAACAAGTATGGCAAAACTCCTCCCAAGCTGTTGGTCCTGCTGGGAAGTATGAGCATGATTTTCAGAGAAGAGATAAAGGAAATGTGGGGAGACGTGTCTATTTTAGTATGCGATTCCGATCCATACATATATACAGAAGAATATTACAGAAAACGAGATGTGACAACTCCTGAAAATAAAATTCATGTAGACAGTTTGAGAGATGATTACAATATCACCTTCATGCATACTCCGGCCTATCTGAAAGAAAGCGTAAAACTAATGACGCGCATGATTCCCAATATGAAAAAACTTATTTTTTTGGGAGACGGCATTTATCCTAACCCTGAATACAACAAGCAGTTAAAGAATATTATAACCCGGGATTTTCCATATCTCCAATATCAATTTATCTCCTCTTATAATTATACGCTACCCGAATTGTATAATGCCTTAAGAAATGCCGACAAAGAAACCGGAGTTTTAGTATCCACATGGTTTGCGGAAACTTTAACCTCACAACAAATGTTGATAAACGCATACCGAAGCCTTTCCAGCATTTCTTCTCCCCTGTTCTCTATCCGCTATGCCGGTATGGACGACGGAGGCATGGTGGGCGGATATATGTATAATGAAAAGATATTTATCAATGAACTGCTCCGGAATGTCTCACAAATGCTTAATGGAAAACCGGCAAGGGAAATTCCTTTCTTTGTTCCTGCAGATGCTCATCCTACATTTAATTATACGACGCTGGTCAATAAAGGACTCAACCCTAAATTATGCCCTCAAGACAGCATATTTTATGATAAGCCGGAAAATTTCCTGAAGAAATATATATGGGTTATCGCAGGAATATTCATCACACTTTTGCTGATAGCCCTTATCCAACAAAAACGCATACAAATGTTGAAAGAACTAAGAAGGGTTCAAAAGCAAGAATTCGAAAACCAAATCAAATATACAAACCTTATCGACAATATGCCTATTCTCTATATGAAAGAGAAAGTGATTAGAAATGAAAGTGGGAATATTGTTGAAACAATTTTATGTGACGTTAACCGTTTCTTTGAAACTTGCTTCCGGAAAAAAGAAAATATAATCGGGAAAAAGGGTTCCGAACTATTTCCTGAATCCATGACAGAATTTACCCATTTTATGGAAACAGCTTTAAGAGAAAAGCGCTCCATCACATTCCCTTATTACTTTAAAGACGTAGACACTTTCTATGATATCGTGCTCAGCCCGTCTTTGGAAGAAGACACGGTTGACATATTCTGTCTTGACAGTACGGAGTTGCATAATGCACAACAAATGCTGAGTTCCACTAACCATAAATTATCTTTGGCTCTGGAAATAGCCAATATCATACCCTGGAAATGGAATCTTAAAGAACACTCCATTCTATGCGACATCAATCGTCCAATCATTATGACTGCCATGCCGGGAGAAATCAAGGAAGAACAGTTGAGTGTATCGGATGAACAATACTTCTCTAAAATAATCAAAGAAGACCGCCCAAGGGTTATGCAGGCTTTTCACGATCTGATAGAAGGAAAAATCAATAAAGTCAAAGAAGAATACCGTGTGCTGAACAAAGGAAAGAACGGAAGAAAAATTGATTGGGTGGAAGCACAGGCTACAATAGAGACAAGAGACGAGCAGAACAGGCCACTCACCCTGGTCGGCTCATCCTTAGTTATTACAGACAGGAAAAGGATGGAAGAGGAACTGATGTCGGCTAAAGACCGGGCAGAAGAATCCAACCGACTCAAATCTGCTTTCCTGGCCAATATGAGCCATGAAATCCGTACTCCTCTGAATGCCATTATCGGATTCTCCAATATTCTTGCCTCAACGGAAGAGGAACAGGAAAAACAGGAATATATCAATATTATTGAGAGTAATAATACACTGTTATTACAGCTTATCAGTGATATATTAGATTTATCCAAAATTGAAGCCGGAACTTTGGAGTTCAGTTACTCAAATATAGACCTCAATGATATGATAAAGGAAGTGGAGAACATCACCAAATGCCGGATGGAAGGAAGTGGGGTACAGCTCATTGCGGAAACTCCCCTCTCCTCATGTTTCATCCGTACGGAAAAAAACCGGCTCATGCAGGTTATCAATAACTTCCTCACAAACGCCATCAAGTTTACTCAAAAAGGAAGCATCACATTCGGATACGAGATACGCGATAAAATGCTATACTTCCATGTCACAGATACGGGATGCGGCATTCCTGCCAATAAAAAAGATTCTATATTCGGACGCTTCGTCAAATTGAACTCTTTTGCACAAGGCACAGGACTGGGGCTTTCCATCTGCCGGACAATCATAGAGCACATGAATGGAACGATAGGAGTGGAATCCGAGGAAGGGAAGGGTTCTACATTCTGGTTTACCATTCCTTATCAACCGGCCCGATTGAGCGAAAAAAAGGCTGAAGAATTCCAACCGATTACCGTTCAAAAAGACAAACTGACTATTTTGATAGCCGAAGATAACGAAAGTAACTATCGGTTGTTCCAGTCTATCCTACGGAAAGAATATTCTCTTATTCATGCCTGGGACGGTCAGGAAGCAATAGAAAAGTTTAAGGAACACCGGCCCCAAATCATCTTAATGGATATCAATATGCCGAGAATGGACGGTTACGAAGCAACAAAAGAAATAAGAAAGTTATCTGCTGATGTGCCTATCATTGCCATAACCGCTTTTGCTTATGCATCGGACGAACAAAGAGTACTGGAAAACGGGTTCGACGGATATATGTCCAAACCTATCAATGCACCGCTGCTAAAACAACAAATAGCATCCATCCTGCAAAAGAGAATCATATTCTTATAACCGATATTCCCCGGACCGGCTTGTCTGCTTGTCCGGGGATGTTTTTTCCGCTTCTTCCTCAAAGATATTTCTTCTCAGGTAATATCTATTTTTGCAATTAAGCTTGCACAACAGCTGTTTTTTTGTATCTTAGCCACAACAAAAGTTGCCATTAAAGTAACTTTCATAATGAGCGTTCTATTATTCGAGTATTAACCCTAAAAACAAATCACACTGCTTATGAAACAAAAGAATAAGATGTTATCCCACAAAGATGTAAAAACTCTATTCGAAACAAAATTAACCCAACTCACTTCATTGGCTGCGGAAAGCCGGAATGAGACTATTTTCAAGAATAAACTAAATGATTATTTATTATCTGCACACATTAAAAACCCTATTGCCGCTAAAAACATTGCAAGACTGATTGAAAATGACAGCAAAACGATATATGAATTATCTACAGAAAAAGAAATAGAGATAAAAACCATCTCACTGCTTTGGCAATTCTTGACAAACCGTATCACCGATGAAGAGACTTCCGTTGATTTATGGTTGGATTTATACCAACAGTTCCTACGCCTCTATCATGTTCCCAACAACATTCCGAATGAAAAACAGATACGTCAATGGATGAAACGTTGGCCCGGTGGCCTGAACGAAGATGTGCGTGCCATACGCAATGCAAACAAAGAACGAATCATCTCATTGCTCATTAAAAAGATAGAAAACCGTCATGCCCCCTCCAGCCGGTATGTGTTTCCCGAAGGAATCAATGATGAAGAAAAACGCCAATGGGTCAACCAATGGTGGAACGAAGCACGCTTCCATCTAGCCCTCGCCATCAAAAGCCCCACGGAACTGAACAAGATGTTGGGCAACTCCCTTTCGGAAGAAACAATGCAATTGTATCAGCAGGCACGTAAAAAAGGAATGCCTTTTTTCATCACCCCTTACTATCTTTCTTTATTAAACCCGACCGGCAAAGGGTATGATGATGCTGCCATACGCAGCTATATCCTATATTCACCACAATTAATCAACACCTATGGGAAAATTCATGCATGGGAAAAAGAGGATGTGGTGGAAGCCGGCAAACCAAATGCCGCCGGATGGCTGGTGCCCGACGGACATAACATTCATCGCCGTTATCCCGAAGTAGCCATCCTGATTCCCGATTCTATGGGACGCGCTTGCGGAGGACTATGTGCGTCTTGCCAACGTATGTATGATTTTCAAAGTGAACGCCTGAACTTTAATTTTGAGGAACTGAAGCCCAAGGAAAGTTGGGACAAACGCTTGCGGAAACTGATGGAATATTTTGAAAACGACACCCAACTGAGAGATATTCTGATTACGGGAGGCGATGCACTGATGAGCCAAAACAAGACATTACGCAACATATTGGAGGCTGTATATAAAATGGCGGTACGCAAAAGGAATGCCAACCTCAAACGTCCTGAAGGAGAAAAGTATGCAGAATTGCAACGTGTCCGTCTCGGTTCCCGCCTGCCGGTCTATCTGCCCATGCGCATCAATGAAGAGCTGATGGATATTCTGAAAGAATTCAAAACCAAAGCGTCCGCCATAGGCATCAAGCAATTCTTGATACAGACTCATTTCCAGACACCTCTGGAAGTAACCCCCGAAGCCAAAGAAGCCATCCGCAAGATTCTGGCTGCCGGATGGACCATTACCAATCAATTGGTGTACAATGTGGCAGCATCACGCCGGGGGCATACAGCCAAGTTGCGCAAAGTATTGAATGAACTGGGAGTTATCTGCTACTATACATTCTCCGTCAAAGGATTTGAAGAAAATCATGCTGTCTTCACTCCCAACAGCCGTTCGTTGCAGGAACAGCACGAAGAGAAAATCTTGGGAAAGCTTAACAAGGAAGATGAGACTGAGTTTCTGACCCTGCTGAGAAGTAACAATGACCGGGCAACAGCCGTCAAAAAGTTCTGCACGGAGAAAAACATACCTTTCGTAGCAACAGACCGGAGTGTGCTCAATCTGCCCGGAATAGGCAAAAGCATGACTTTTGTGATGGTAGGCATTACACCGGACGGCAAACGTATTCTGGAGTTTGACCATGACCACACACGTAAACACAGTCCCATTATTCATCAAATGGAAAAGGTTTTCATCAAAGAAAACAAATCCATCTACCAATATATGTTGCAACTTCGGGAAATGGGTGAAAATCCGGAAGAATATAACAGCATATGGAATTACACGGAAGGGGAAACTGAGCCGCGCTTCCCTCTGTACAATTACCCGGATGCAGGTTTCAAGATAACCGAGACATACAGCAATCTGGGTATGGAACAAGAGTAATCCATGACTGCTGCCGGCAAATAACAAACGGAAGATGCCAAAACATTGATCACAGATTGCATCAGAAACGTTTTGGCATCCCCGTCTTTTCCTACCCAAGTATCAACCGGACAGTCCTTCTTCTAGTTCGTAATCTTCACTCCTATGAAATAAGTCCGTGGCTGTGTGGGACCATAGAAATAACCGGAATCACGGAAACCTCCCTTATCCAAATCTTTTTGAAAAGCATTGAACAGATTCTGAACACCGCCATTCAACTGTAATTTGATATGATCATTCAGTACGAAAGTATAGTTCAGTTTCAGATTTAAATCAAAAAAATCGGGAGTATGCACCAACTCGTCTTTTCGGATATAACTGTATTCATAATTTTCGGGTATCACACTAAAGTCAGGAGCCAAATGAGGAACATGCATACGCCCCGTATATACACCCGACACCGACATATCAAAGTTCTTGAAGGGAGCACTGGTCAAAGTAAAATAACCATAATAATCGGGAGTACGTGGCATGAACTTGGTCGGCTCCACATTTTCGTCCTCACTCCAATTCTCGTATTTGGTATAACGGCTGCGCTGAACCGTAAAGCCCACTTGCAAAGCCACATCCCGTCCGTGAGCAAGTTTTCCGTCCAGGTTGACACCATATACACGGGCTCCATTACCATTACGACGCTGTTTAACGGTGTTCCCCTGTTCATCCTGTCCTATCTTTTCCAGCACAAACACATCGTCGAGCCCTGTATAGAAAGCTTCCAGCAAAAGGTTAGTCTGCCAATGCCCGATATTGGCCGTCCAATCCACAGAGCCGCTGAAGCTATTGGAATGTTCGGGCTTTAATCCATCCGCCAACTTTATCAGTACGCCTTCGCCTCCCACTGCGGTCACATGCAAATCTTCATCGTATGCCTGCGGAGCACGAAAACCGGTAGACCAGGTCAAACGAGCCTGAAACTTATCCGTCGGCTTATATAAAAGATTCACACGCGGACTGAAAATAGGATTGTCAATCAGGTTATGACTGTCCACACGGAAGCCTGCCAACAGAATAAAGCGGTTCATCTTCCATTCGTTCTGCACAAATCCGCCGGCAATACGCACGTCTTGTTTCATATCGCGGTGATAGCCCAACATGATGTCGTGCAAAGAGTTGTTTTGATATTCCATACCGGCGGTAAAGGTGGCCGGTGAGAAGAGAACTTTCTCAAAGTTACCGACATACATACCTCCGACAACCCAAGTCAGGTCTTTTGTCTTGCCGTATGCATCGGGATTCTGCTGTGCACCATAATAACTGTTACGGTCAGTATGCTGAACAGACGAGTAGAAGGACAGTTTATGTTTGTACTCCTTCCAGAAAATATCGTAACTCAGACCTCCACTGTTAATCACATGCTTGGTCTGTTCTGTGATATCCGTTTCAAAAGGCTCCAAATCAAATTTGTTTCCTCCCCGGCGAAATTCATTCGTCGTGTGATATTCCAAACTGATTCTGCTGAACTGAGTGGGACGGTAATAAGTACGCAAGCCAAAGGTATTCATATTCAGCTTCCCCAATTCGGAGAATCCGTCTCCATCCGCATCATAGGGGTTGCGGTTGCGATATGACTGATAAAGGGCAATGCCGTAGGTGTTATCTTTAGATACTAACGAAGCATTGGCCCCCATATATTGTTCCCACACTTTGCCATTCATGTTCGACAGAGTGGAAGATACCTGGAATGAATTGCTTACCGGATCTTTCGTGATGATATTGATAGTGCCGCCCACAGCATTCGCACCAAACAAGGCAGAACCTCCCCCGCGCACCACTTCTACACGGTCAATCATATTCACCGGAATCTGCTCCAGCCCATACACACCCGACAACGCACTCACCACCGGACGACTATTAATCAGAATTTGAGAGTAAGGTCCTTCCAGTCCGTTGATACGCACTTGGGGGAAGCCGCAGTTCTGACAGTTGTTTTCCACACGAAGTCCCGACTGGTAATTCAGTGACTTGGCCAAGTCCGTAGAGTTAACGGTTTCAAAAAGTTTGGAGTTCATCACATTTACCACCACAGGCGCCACACGGCGGCTCACCTCATTCCGATTGGCAGAAACCACCACCTCGTCGGTCAAAATACTGTCATCATTCATCAGAAAATGAATATCCACCGTAAAATCATTGCTTACGGTTACTTTCTTCTCCTGAGTCTCGTAGCCCAACAATTGCACGCGCAGCGTATATTTTCCTGCCGGGATTTTCTTAAAAACAAACTCTCCATTCTCGTCCGACACAGTTCCCTGCCCTGTTTCTACAATCAAAATAGTGGCATAAGGCAAACTCGCTTCCGTTCCTTTCTCTATTATGTGGCCGGAAATTACATTACCAACTTTCACAGGATTTACATCTTCAGCATGTACAGTCATACCCGCACCCATCACCATGAGTACGAGCAATAAAATATATTGTTTCATTATTAAGTTATCTTATTGTTAAATTATAAATAAAAGGATTCCATAAGCTCCCTATATCGCTTATTAAAAAGCTTCAGGAGCTTTTCAAAAAGCTTCAGGAACTTTTCAAAAAAGACCTTGACCTTTTTAGAAAACTTCAAGTTCTTTCAGACGAAAGACTTCGAACTTTCTGAAAAAGGCAATTGTCTTTTTCATACCAAATTTTAATATTTCAACAATAAACAGGAGGGGCACGCAGGTGAACGCAATGCGTGTGAGGCGCAACAGCGCGGAAAGTATTCGTATTCAGCCCCAAGACATACAGCAAAGGACACTCCACAGTCACATTGCTTACCCCTGCCTCCGGTTCCGGCGTTTGATAGGAGCCTATGTGGGCGATGGTAATCACCTGTCCCGCAGTATGTGTATGGTGGTCGTCCGACGAAGGGTGAGAGTGTACAATCATCACACCGTTAATGATATGTACGTGAGTAAACATAGTAATGCTTACCTGGTACGTCAGAAACAGTGCCAGCAGAAACAACGGAGCCAATATGTACCTTCTCTTACTCAATTTCTCGGATGAAAAAATAATTGTTCTTACATTTTATATTCCTGCAAAATCACTCTTTATCTTCTCCGAAGAGCAACTTGTAATCTCTTTTTGCCGCCGGAACAGTCCATTCTTCAGGGATGAATTTCCACTGATGCATGGCATGCGGATGCAAGCTCTTTTGCTGTTCGATATACTGCATCAGATAGTAGCGCAAATCTTTATCCGTTGCAAAAACAATGCGCTCAGACAAATCCTCTTTTGCAATTCCGGCTCCTATGGTAAGTAAATCACCGCCACCATTACCACGATAAGAATTTAAAGCCACCTTATACCTCTTGTCCATATCGAACGGAGTACCGTCTGCCATGCTCAGGATATTTACCTTCTCGCCCCGGGGCTTTGTCACATCTACCGTATAATTAATGCCGGCAGCAGAATCAAAGTTGAAACTGTAATACTCAAAGTTAGCACGCTTACCCTCTTCTATCGGTTGCTTAAACAGCAACAAATGGTCATCAGCGCTTTTCATTTGATTGGTCCACATGGCATACGACATCTCCAAAAATCCTTTAATTTCTTTGCCGCTCAGTTCCATCACGTAGAGCATATTCTCATACTTATACAGATTGAACATATCACTCACCATAATTTCCCCTTCGGGAATTTCAGCCTTAAAAGAGAGTGGAGCACATAAAGAAATATCCGCTCCCGATATATCCAACTGCAATTTATGAATCAAATCTATAAACGGTGAAGAGCCGAAGTAGGCATCTTTGGTAGAAATCGTTCTGGAAATCGTTCCTATTTTCTGCGATACAAAATCATTAACAGCCTTATATTGCGGAGCGAAATGTGCCATAAACTCTTGACTGACCGGATACTTGTTCATATCCTCCAGCTTTCCATCAACCGATTTAGACACCACCTTCCCGTTCTTCAATTTCACTTTCAGTGTCACATCAGATACCACATTCGCATTGCTTGCCGGATCTATTATCAGTACGCTGTCTCCTTTTATATCAGCCACCTTTGTACAAGCACGGGCATGGTCATGCCCTATCAACACGATATCAAAGCCGGGCACTTTTTGAGCAATGTCCATAGAAGGATCTTCCACCACACTGCCAAGTACGTTGCCTGATTTTCCGGCATGAAACAAACCAATCAGCACATCAGGATTTTCTTTCTTCCGAATGATATCCACCCAATGGGCGGCAGATGCCTGCATATCCTCAAAATGAAGACCGCTCCACAGTTTCTCGGGCAGCCAAGAAGGAATGGCCGGAGTAATCATGCCCAGAATGGCAATCTTCACACCATCACGATTGATGATTTCGTAAGGCTTCAGATAAGGCTTACCTGTGGCATTGTCCACAATATTGGCTCCCAATACGGGAAACTTACATTGCTTTATCCAACGGTCATAAACAGCATGTCCGGTTTCAACATCATGGTTTCCCATATTGCCCACTGCATACCCCATGAAGTTTTGTATCTCGGCTACCACATGAGTAGAAACCGTATCTATGAAATTGTAATAATACGCAGTGGGCTGCCCCTGAAGGATATCACCGTTATCTACCAAAATACAATTGTCTCCATATAACTTGCGCTGCTCCTTGACATAAGAATAAACACGCGCCAGACTCCCGTTCCACTCCTTTCTCTCTATAAAATTATAAGGAAAAAAATTACCGTGTACGTCACTCGTCTCTATTATTTTTATCTCTACCTCTTTCACATTATCAGCCGCCGTCAGCTTCATTCCGGCCCATAACAAAGCCGCCAAACATATTAAATATTTCATATTACATCTATTATTTTTCATTCAACGGATGAGTGAACACAAATCGTGCTCCTTCCTTATAGTTCTTATCTACCCAGATTTTACCACCCAGATTCTCCACAATCAGCTTGCAGATAGAGAGGCCCAAACCTGTACCCTGCGAATACTCATTCAACTTTTCAAACCGCTCAAAAATCCTTTCGCTTTTACCGGCAGGGATACCACATCCGGTATCTGTCACCGAGAACTCCAGACAGTTATCCTCTTTGTTTACCTTTATTGCCAGACGGATAAAACCGGAAGGTGTGAACTTACCGGCATTTGAAAGAAGATTAATCAACACCTGTTTCAACCGTTGCGCATCCGTCTTTAATATCAACGAAGACACCGGAGTTTGAAATTGATATATTGCCTGAGTACGACGAGCATATTCCGCTGTACTCAATGCCGTTTGGCACAGCTCTACCACATCACACTCCTCTTCCACAAACTTAATACGCCCCGATTCCATGCGAGAGATATCAAGAATATCATTAATCAGATGAAGCAATAAATCGGAGTTTTTCTGAATAATATCACAATACTGTGCTTTCTCTTCACTTGTTGCATCATCGCCGACCAATACATTGGAAAAGCCGACAATGGCATTCAACGGTGTACGTATCTCATGACTCATATTAGCCAGAAATGCTGTTTTCAATCTGTTCGCCTCTTCTGCTTTCTCCTTGGCAACCAACAGTTCCTCACCGGATTTTTCCAAGTTATCCTTCAAATGATTGATGCGGACAATATAATATACGGCTATCAGAAAACAAGCTATCAGGAACATGAATGCTGCAACCACTCCAATCACCCAATATTTATATTGCTCATAAAATCCGGGAGTTTTATTAATCAACTCAGCACCTTTAGGCAAATTAATAGAATCCAATCCAAATTGATGCATCCGTTTCACATCAAACACATAATTACCGGGAACAGGCACAACGCCAGTCTCGTTACCGGTCTCACCGTCCAGAAAATTATATGTGGCATCGGCTATTTCTTTTCCCACCTTATGATAAACCGGAGTATAACCTCCCAACGCCCAATGCCCCAAACCGACAGATGCAATAGTAAAAACCGGCAACGTAGGATTAGCATCGCGCAACATATACGTTGTGTTGCCCATCACATAATTCTCCGTACAGTCTATGCGCCATGTACCCACAAGCACACAAACATCATTCGGCAAATGGCGTATTCTCTCACTGACCTCCAGAAAACTACTGTTCCGGCCATCAAGCAACATCAGCTCCAGCTCGGGATATTTTTTCATCTCCTTCTTTACAAAGGCCTGCATGGAAAGACCACCATACGTGTTATCCGAGATAAATGCAACTTTCTTCATATTCGGATAAAAACGACGCATCAGTTCAATATTCTTGTCCACATTATACTGATAGACATAGCCTGAGAAACTATATTATAATCAGGAAAATCTTTAAAGATATCTTTGCTATCGGGCGACCATTTCACCAAATCCACACTGTCTTCGGGCAGGACAACGGTATTCGCACTCACCATTCCGCACATGGCAGGAGTTTTCTTGGCTATCTCCGAATTCTGAGAGATGAAAGATGCCCACGCCTCCTGGCCCAATAATATAATCAGCGAAGGTGCCGCAGTACGTTCATATTTTTCAAGGATAGAAGCCATACGTTCTTTCCACAGGTGTGCCTCGGACAGGTTCTTGCAATTCATGCTTTCTATCGTAATGAGACGCTTTCCTCCCCGCAGTTTATACTCGTCCATAAAAGCAGACAAGTTGTCAGAAATACTACGTGTTTCGGGATTATAGGAAGTGATAATCAGAATCGTGCCGTCTGTAGTCACTTCAGCTTTTAACGGACGTGGAAATCCAACCGTAATCAGCATGACTAACAGTAGAAATCGGTATATCATTATCACTTTTTTCATTCTCTTTCAGAATAAATCTAAAAAATACAGGTGCAAAGATAATAAAATAAATTATAGCACAACTAATTGGCATGTATTTTGTTTCCTTCATTACAGACGAAATTTAACTAAAAACAATATGGCTTACATCGATTATTACAAAGCATTGGGAGTGGACAAAAGTGCCACCCAAGATGATATCAAAAAGGCTTTCCGAAAGTTAGCCCGCAAATATCATCCTGACCTAAATCCTAACGACCCTTCGGCCAAAGATAAATTTCAGGAGATAAATGAGGCTAACGAAGTTTTGAGTGACCCGGAAAAGCGAAAGAAATACGACGAATACGGCGAGCACTGGAAACATGCCGATGAATTTGAAAAACAAAAGCAACAATACGGAGCCGGAGGCTTTGGAGGCAGGACCGGAGGATTCGGTTCTTCCGGTAACGGCTCGTACTGGTATTCTTCCAACGGTGAAGAAGGTTTCGGAGATGCCGGAGGATTCGGCGGTAATGCCGGAGGATTCTCTGATTTCTTCGAAGAATTGTTCGGACATCGTGGAGCGGGAGCCGGCAGCAGACGAGGTGCCGGATTCCGGGGACAGGATTATAATGCCGAACTGCAACTGTCACTGCGTGAGGCTGCCGTGACACATAAGCAGGTACTTAATGTGAATGGCAAGAATATCCGTATCACTGTTCCTGCCGGTATTGCCAACGGACAAACCATCAAGTTGCGTGGTCACGGTGCACCGGGAGTTAACGGGGGACCTGACGGTGACCTGTATATTACCTTTATCATACCGGACGACCCTGTGTTCAAGCGCTTAGGCAATGACCTTTATGTCACTGCTCCACTCAATCTTTACACGGCTGTGCTGGGCGGTGAAGAAACCGTAGACACGCTGGACGGTAAAGTAAAGCTAAAAGTAAAACCCGAAACCCAAAACGGCACCAAAGTCCGCCTGAAGGGAAAAGGGTTCCCGGTTTATAAAGAAGAAGGGAAGTTTGGCGACCTGATTGTGACTTATAACATCACCATCCCCACCAACCTGACTGAACATCAGAAAGAGTTGTTCCGCCAACTGAAGAATAGTATCAACTAAAAAAGAAAAGGATTATGCAGACCGATTTAATAATTATCAATGATTATTGCGACCGTTGCCACGTAGACCCTTCGTTTATTGTGGAACTGGAAGAAGACGGATTAATCAACGTTCAAGTGATTGGCGAGGAACGCTATATCCCGGTGTCGCAACTGGCGGAACTGGAGCGTTATACACATTTATACTACGACCTGTCCATCAATGTAGCAGGCATAGACGCCATCCACCACATGCTGGAACGGATAGAATCCTTGCAGCACCAAGTCCGTTCGCTAAAAAGCGAACTGCAATTCTACCGTTGACAGAAACAGCCGTTCAATCGTCAACCGTAGGGAGTCGACTGCCATTTTACCGGTAGGGATCAGGTTTGTCCGCCTAAAAACTGTTTACTTTGTGCATTTACTCCCAAAGTCGTGACCATTGGGGTTGTAAATGTGTCAAAACGTGGATAACCCTGCCCCTACAGCTGACGATGGGATGGCCCGGTTTAGTTTTGACACACTACCAACAAAAAAAACGCCTTTTCGGACAGCTTCTTCTTTTTATTCTGCGGAAGTAGGGATTTCTGCTTAGTAAATATTACCTTTGCACTCCGATAGAAAACAATAAACATGGAATTATTCAGCAAAATGATAGCCACGGCACTGGGCGTTGCCGTACACCAAGTAAATAACACATTATCATTGTTGGCCGGAGGCGCCACCATCCCATTTATCAGCCGATACCGTAAAGAAGCCACAGGAGGGCTGGACGAAGTACAGATCGGTGAGATAAAAGACCGCAACGATAAACTTTGCGAATTATCCAAACGCAAAGAAACCATTTTATCTACTATTGACACACAAGGCAAACTGACCGGAGAGTTGCGTACCCGCATAGAATCCTGCTGGGACTCCACCGAACTGGAGGATATATATCTCCCCTATAAGCCCAAACGGAAAACACGCGCCGAAGCAGCCAGACAAAAAGGACTGGAACCGCTTGCCACCCTCTTAATGCTGCAACGTGAAAATCATCTGGAAAACCGTCTCGGCTCTTTCGTCAAAGGAGAAGTGAAAGACGAAGAAGATGCACTGAAAGGCGCTCGTGACATCATAGCCGAACAAGTAAGTGAAGACGAACGTGCCCGTAACCAACTGCGCAATCAGTTTTCGCGTCAGGCTGTCATCACTTCCAAAGTAATAAAAGGAAAAGAAGAGGAAGCCGTCAAATACCGTGACTACTTCGACTTCAGCGAACCGCTGAAACGATGCACTTCACACCGCTTGCTCGCCATCCGCCGGGGAGAATCGGAAGGTCTGCTGAAAGTGACCATCAGCCCTGACGACAATGAATGTAATGAACGGCTCGAACGGATGTATGTACGCAGTAATAACGAATGTGGACATCAGGTTGCAGAAGCTGTCCGTGATGCCTACAAGCGCCTGTTGAAACCGTCCATAGAAACGGAATTCGCCACGCTCAGCAAAGAGAAAGCCGATGCAGAAGCCATCCGAGTATTTGCCGAAAATCTGAGGCAACTGTTGCTCGCTCCTCCCCTGGGACAAAAACGGGTAATGGGAATAGACCCCGGATATCGCACGGGCTGCAAGGTGGTGTGTCTTGATGCACAAGGTACCCTGCTCCACAACGAAACGATTTATCCCCATCCTCCCAAAAGCGAATATCAGCTTGCCGGACGGAAAATCACCAAACTGGTGGAACAATATGCCATAGAAGCCATTGCCATCGGTAACGGAACCGCCAGTCGGGAGACCGAACAATTTGTCACCTCACAAAGCTATAACCGTGAATTACAAGTTTTTGTAGTGAGTGAGGATGGAGCATCCATCTATTCGGCTTCCAAGACAGCGCGTGACGAGTTTCCCGATTATGACGTGACCGTGCGCGGTGCTGTTTCCATCGGACGCCGTCTGATGGACCCACTGGCCGAGCTGGTCAAAATTGATGCAAAATCCATCGGAGTAGGTCAGTATCAGCATGATGTAGACCAAACTCTTTTAAAGAAATCGCTGGACCAAACCGTAGAAAGCTGTGTGAATCTAGTCGGTGTCAATCTGAATACCGCCAGCCGGCATTTACTGACCTACATTTCAGGTCTCGGTCCCACACTTGCCCAAAATATTGTGGATTACCGTACGGCAAACGGTCCTTTTCATTCCCGGAAAGAGTTGATGAAAGTTCCCCGCATGGGAGCAAAGGCATTCGAACAATGCGCCGGTTTCCTTCGCATCCCACAATCAAAGAATCCGTTGGACAATTCGGCTGTTCATCCCGAAAGTTATCCGGTGGTGGAACATATTGCGAAAGACCTTCATTGTACGGTAGACGACTTGATAAAGAATAAAGAGTTGCGTACCAAAATTGATATTCAAAAGTATGTCTCCGATACAGTCGGACTGCCTACACTAACGGATATCATGCAAGAACTCGACAAGCCGGGGCGCGATCCCCGCCAGCAAATCCAAGTATTTGAATTTGACAAGAATATGCGTACCATCGACGATTTGAAAGAAGGTATGATACTGCCGGGCATTATAAACAATATCACCAACTTCGGTTGTTTTGTCGACATAGGTATCAAAGAGAACGGCTTGGTACATGTATCCCGGCTATGCAGGGAATTTGTGAGCGACCCGAGCACCGTAGTCAGGATACATCAGCATGTTCAAGTAAAAGTAATGACTATCGACAAAGAAAGAAAGAGAATACAATTAACGATGATTTTAGACTGACAATAAAACAAGATAATGGAACAAGAAAATTGTAATTGGTTTGTTTTTTATAAAGACCAAATTCTAATCTTACAAACAGAAAACGGATATCATGTGCCTTGCTGTACAGAACCTCCCGTAGCAGTTCCTATCGGCAGCACCATTCACACAATAGGAGAGATGAACGGACTTCCCTGCAAAACCTATTCTCTGCACACCCCCATTCCGGGTTCCGAAAGTCCGGCAAGACAGATGATGGGACTTCGGGCTTCTTTTGATTTTCTGCCGTTGCAAGAATACCAAATGGGCGGCAAGGCTTTTCAGATATTAAATTGGGACCAAAACAGCCGTTACTGCCCGGCATGCGGTGTTCCCACCCATCAAATCTCTCCCATTGCCAAGAAATGTCCGCAATGCCGACAAGAGTTCTACCCCCGTATCTCTCCGGCCATCATCGTGCGCATACAAAAAGGAGACAGTATCCTGCTAGTGCATGCCCGTAACTTTCGCGGCACATTCAACGGACTTGTCGCCGGTTTTCTGGAGCCCGGAGAGACATTGGAAGAGTGCGTACACCGCGAAGTGGCGGAAGAAACCGGACTGCACATCAAGAATCTGAAATATTTCGGCAGCCAACCGTGGCCTTATCCCAGCGGCATCATGATAGGATTCACCGCTGACTATGAAAGCGGTGAGATCAAACTGCAAGCGGAAGAATTAAATGCCGGAGCTTTTTATACTAAAGATAACCTGCCTGAAATTCCGGGAAAACTCAGTCTGGCAAGAAAACTGATAGATGACTGGTTGGGTGAAAATAGTCAAACGGATTTAGGATAATTACAATTAGTATTTGTTATCTTTGCATCATGGAATGGTTAAATAGTCTATTTTTCGAGCATACTCCTTTACAAGCGGTAGTCATCCTGTCGATAATTACTGCCGTAGGTCTCGGCTTGGGTAAGATTCATGTATTCGGAATCTCACTGGGAGTGACTTTTGTCTTTTTTGCCGGTATTCTGGCAGGACATTTAGGGTTCTCCATTGATTCCAATATGTTGAATTATGCCGAAAGCTTCGGTCTGGTGCTCTTCGTTTATGAATTAGGATTACAGGTAGGTCCGGGCTTTTTCAGCTCTTTCAGGAAAGGAGGAGTTAAACTCAACATGCTCGGTATGGGAGTGGTCTTAATAGGTACGGTGATGACTGTAATATTAAGCAAACTCACTACAATCCCAATGAGCGACATGGTAGGTATCCTTTGTGGAGCTACAACCAACACTCCGGCATTGGGAGCCGCCCAACAGACTCTAAAACAACTTGGCGAACCGGCCAATGGAGCAGCGTTGAGTTGCGCGGTGACTTATCCGCTGGGAGTAGTCGGTGTCATCCTTGCCATGCTGGTGGTTCGCAAGCTTTTTGTACGCCCATCGGATATCGAAACAAACGAGCACGAAGATGCCAACCAGACTTTCATTGCTACTTTTAAAGTACACAATCCCGCTATTTTTAATAAAAGCATCAAAGAAGTAGCCGAACTGAGTTATCCCAAATTTGTCATCTCCCGCCTATGGAGAAACGGCGCGGTAAGCATTCCCACTTCTGAAAAGGTTTTGAAAGAAGATGACCGCTTGCTAATCATCACTACCGAAAAAGACGCCCCCACCCTTACTATCCTTTTCGGCGAGCAGGAAGCTCAGGATTGGAATAAAAAAGACATTGACTGGAATGCTATCGACAGCCAGCTGATTTCCAAGCATATTGTTGTCAGCCGCCCTGAAATCAATGGAAAAAAACTCGGTTCCCTACGCCTGCGCAACAGCTATGGAATCAATATCAGCCGTGTGATGCGCAGTGGCGTACAACTGCTTGCAACTCCGGGGTTAATCCTCCAACTGGGCGACCGGCTCACTGTGGTAGGTGAAGCAAAAGCGATAGAAAACGTTGAAAAAGTATTGGGAAACGCTACCCGTACACTGAAAGACCCCAACCTTGCCGCCATCTTTATCGGGATAGTGCTCGGATTGGTTCTCGGTTCAATTCCCATTGCCATTCCGGGAGTCAGTACTCCTGTCAAACTCGGACTTGCCGGCGGCCCTATCGTAGTAGGTATTCTCATCGGTTGTTTCGGACCACGTTTCCATCTGATTACATATACAACCCGAAGTGCCAACCTGATGTTGAGAGGAATAGGGTTATCACTCTATCTGGCATGTCTGGGCTTGGATGCCGGAGCCCACTTCTTTGAGACCGTTATGCGCCCCGAAGGAGCAATCTGGATTGGTTTAGGATTCGCCATCACTTTTCTTCCGGTCGTAATCATGGCACTCATCGCCCTGCGCATGAGCCATCTGGATTTTGGCAGCACTTGCGGAATGCTGTGTGGAAGCATGGCCAACCCCATGGCACTTAATTATGCCAACGACACTTTGCCCGGTGACAACCCTGCAGTGAGCTATGCCACAGTATACCCGCTGTCTATGTTCAGCCGTGTCATTATTGCACAATTAATACTCATGTTCTTTTTATAAAATATAACAATGAACGCTTATTATCAAATTACCCCCGAAACCATACAAGAAGATATGCGATACCTGCAACTGTTATCGCACAGCTTCCCGACCATAGCCGATGCCAGTACGGAAATCATCAATCTGGAAGCCATCCTTAACCTTCCCAAGGGAACAGAACATTTTCTGGCGGACTTACATGGAGAATATGAAGCTTTTCAGCATGTGCTACGTAATGCTTCGGGAGCCATCAAACGAAAAGTAAACGAAATATTCGGCAATACTTTACGTGAGAATGAGAAGAAAGAACTTTGCACCCTGATTTATTATCCCGAACAAAAACTGGAGCTTATCAAGGGAGTGGAAACAGATATAGACGACTGGTATGTCATCACACTCAACCAACTGGTCCGCGTCTGCCAAAATGTTTCTTCCAAATATACGCGTTCCAAAGTACGGAAGGCACTTCCCAAGGAATTTTCGTACATCATTCAGGAATTGCTGCACGAAAGTTCGATGGTACCCAACAAGCAGGCTTATATCAATGTCATTATAAGTACGATTATCAGTACCCGCCGTGCAGATGATTTCATTATTGCACTCTGTCAACTCATTCAGCGTCTCACTATCGATACACTGCACGTATTAGGAGATATTTTTGACCGTGGACCCGCTCCCCACCGTATCATGGACATTCTCTGCAACTATCATAACTTTGATGTACAATGGGGAAACCATGATATTCTATGGATGGGAGCTGCATCCGGAAACGAATGTTGCATGGCTAACGTGCTCAGATTGGCAATGCGCTATGGTAACTTGTCCGTACTTGAAGACGGATACGGTATCAATCTTCTGCCGCTGGCAACCTTTGCCATGGAAACTTATGCCGAAGACTCGTGCAGCCTGTTCGGTCCCAAAGTAGAAGGTCAGGAATGCACGTACAACGAAAAGACCTTGCGCATGATTGCTCAAATGCATAAAGCCATCAGCATCATCCAATTCAAACTGGAAGCGGAAATCATCAAACGCCGTCCCGATTTCGGAATGGATGACCGCATGTTGCTTCATCGCATCGACTTCGAACGGAATATACTGACTTTAGACGGAAAAGAATATGAATTGAAAGACAGTTTCCTACCGACAGTAGATCCTGCCGACCCCTATAAGCTGACTTCCGAAGAAAGAGAAATCATGAATAAGCTTCATCATTCATTCGTCAGCAGCGAAAAACTGAAAAAGCATATGCGTTGCCTGTTCCGCTACGGATGCATGTACACCGTAAGCAACTCCAACCTGCTGTTTCATGCTTCCGTCCCCCTCAATGAAGACGGTACCTTGAAAAACGTGATGATAGCCGGGAAAGCCTATAAAGGCAAAAAACTGCTCGAAAAGGTCGGGCATCTGATACGCACCGCTTACTTTGCAGAAGAAGATAATGAAGAGAAGCAATTTGCCATAGACTATGTGTGGTATTTATGGAGCGGAAAAGACTCTCCTGCCTTCGACAAAAACAAGATGGCTACTTTTGAACGCTATTTCCTGAAAGAAAAGGAATTGCATAAAGAGATAAAAGGACACTACTACACTCTTCGCAACGAAGAAAAAGTATGCGATATGCTTTTAGACGAGTTTGGAGTAGTAGGAAAACACCGCCATATCATCAACGGTCATGTGCCGGTTAAAACCATTCAAGGGGAAAACCCTATTAAAGCCAATGGCAAGATGATGGTGATAGACGGCGGATTCTCCAGAGCTTATCATTCCGAGACCGGTATTGCCGGATATACCTTGGTCTATCATTCACGCGGCTTCCAGCTAGTCCAGCATGAACCTTTCACATCCATGCAGAAAGCGATAGAAGAAGGACAGGATATTAAATCGAGTACACAAATCGTAGAGCTCAGCTCGCAGAGAATGATGGTGAAGGATACGGACAAAGGCCGGGAATTAGTTACCCAAATCAATGATTTGAAAAAGCTGCTCTTAGCCTACCGCATGGGACTTATTAAAGAAAAAGCCTTGTAAGGACATAAAAGAAAAGGAAGGTGTGTCAAAATTCCCTTTTTATCGAAATGAGAGTTTCGACACACCCTCCAACAAACTTCAATTTAATACATCTAAAAAATAAAAATGATTATATTTTAAAAGAATCATCCCAACACTTGATTCGTCATCGAATCAGGAAAAACCACTGTCGGCTTGAACGACTTGGCCTCTTCAAAATCCATCATGGCATACGACATGATAATCACGATATCTCCCACCTGCACTTTACGTGCAGCCGCACCATTCAGACAAATACATCCCGAACCGCGTTCTCCTTTAATAATATACGTTTCAAAACGCTCTCCGTTATTGTTATCCACAATGTGTACTTTCTCACCGGCAATCATATTGGCGGCATCCATCAAATCTTCATCAATCGTGATACTACCCATATAGTTCAGGTTAGCTTCTGTCACACGAACACAATGAAGTTTGGATTTCAACACTTCAATCATCATAGCTTTTCCTTATATTTTATATTGTCAATCAAGCGTACCTCACCGCAAAATACGGTGATACAACCTACTGCATATTCCGTATCTTCCCAATTGGCAATCTTCTGCAGACTATTTCCATCCACTATTTCAAAATACTCCAAACGCAAGCCCTTGGAAGCTGCAATAGCATTCTCTACAAACTTCTGAGTCTCTGCCACTGTATGTGACGCAGCAAACATACGGCTCTTAAACAATGTTTGTGATATATTCAATGCATATTCTCTTTCTTCAGGTGAAAGACGTGCATTACGACTGCTCAGAGCCATACCGTCTTCTTCGCGAACGATAGGACATCCCACAATCTGCAACTTAAATTCCATTTGTTTCACCATTTCACGAATAATAGCCAACTGCTGGAAATCTTTCTCGCCAAAATAAGCACGGTCAGGCTCTACTATCATAAATAGTTTACTCACAATTTGGCATACACCATTAAAATGTCCCGGACGGAATCGTCCTTCCATTACTGTGTCCAACGGAGCATAGCTGAACCGGCGTGTATCCGGCTCCGGATAAATCTCTTCCACGGATGGAGCAAAAACAAAAGATGCCCCTACCTTTTCCAATAATTCACAATCGGCATCCAACGTACGCGGATATTTAATTAAGTCATTCCGGTCGTTAAACTGAGTAGGATTCACAAAATCACTCACTACCACCACATCATTCTCGGCAACAGCACGTTTCACCAATGAAGCATGACCTGCATGCAACGCTCCCATCGTAGGAACCAAACCGATTGTTTTTCCTATATTACGCAGGGCATCAAGCTCTGACTGAAGCTCTTTAATCGTATGAACTAACTTCATTTTATCTCACTTCTTTTTAAGCTGTTTCAATTAAAACGGCTGCAAAGTAAACCATTATTTTGGAGATAACGAAAAAAAAAACGTTTTATTATCAGCCAAAGATATGCCAACAACGACAACTTCAGCTCGCTATCAGACAGAAAAACAATTCTTTTTTCCTTTATTATCAGACGCTTAACAAATCATAAGGAATTATTAAGTGTGTATTTTTGCCTCTCTCAGCTATTTTTTTTATATCTTTGCAAAATGTTTATGAGCAACAAAAAGTTAAGATGAAGGCAAATAAAGTTTTATTTATTACACAAGAGATTACCCCTTACGTTCCCGAATCCGAAATGGCAAGCATGGGAAGATATCTTCCGCAGGCTATTCAGGAAAAAGGCAGAGAAATCAGAACTTTTATGCCGAAGTGGGGCAATGTTAATGAACGCAGAAATCAATTACACGAAGTCATTCGCCTGTCGGGTATGAACCTGATTATCGACGATACAGACCACCCGTTGATTATCAAGGTTGCGTCAATCCAGGCCGCCCGCATGCAGGTATATTTCATTGATAATGATGATTATTTCCAGCACCGTCAAATGGTAGCTGATGAAAACGGAGTAGAATACACGGACAATGACGAACGTGCTATTTTCTATGCACGTGGTGTATTGGAAACAGTAAAGAAACTGCGTTGGTGTCCCGATGTTATCCATTGTCAGGGTTGGATGAGTGCATTTGTACCCCTCTATATCAAAAAAGCTTATCAAGACGAACCGTCTTTCAGAGATTCTAAAGTTGTATTCTCTGTATTCGGAGATGATTTCAAATCGGAATTCCAAGGTGATTTAGCCGAGAAATTGATGCTGAAAGGCATTGAAAGAAATGATGTAGACAACATTATCAAAACTCCGGCTAATTATGAAGAACTCTGCAAATTGGCCATCGCCTATTCAGACGGTGTAATTCAAAATAGTGAAAAGGTAAATGAGAACGTGATGAAATTCGCACGCGAATCGGGTATTCCTGTCCTTGATTACCAATCACCCGAAACTTATGCAGACGCTTTTAATAACTTCTACGATGAAGTTTGGGAGTTTGAAAAGAAATAAATCAATATAGATTACAAAAATGAAAATCAAATATTTATGCGCATTGTTGTTAGCCGCACTTACATACAGTTGCGATGATACGACACCGGGAATCGGTGATACGACTATTCCGGATGGAGACCATATTCAGGCCGGAGGCAAAATCTATGATGTCACCACCCGTTCTATTTTAGCGGATTCCGTATATGCACGTACCAGTACTGCTTATCTGGGACGTTATACCGACCCTCAGTTCGGTGAATTCACGTCCGACTTTATAGCGCAATTCAACTGTACGGATGATTTTGAATTCCCCGAAGCTGTACAAGAGATCACAGGACTGACACTCTTTGTCCAATATACGAAATTTTTCGGAGATTCCCTAAACTCCATGCGCATGAGAATTGATACATTGGACAAAGTGATACCGGAAGGAGATTTGAACACATTTTATACGAATGTAAATCCCGACAACTACTACAACGAAAATGCCAAACCTATCGCTGAAAAAGCTTATTCGGCAGGCGGAACCGATGCCCACCTCACAGATACGCTTAGCAGCAGATATTATACTCAAACCATAAAATTGCCCACTAATCTGGGAAAATTTATGTATGAGAAATATAAGGAAGATAAAAACAACTATAAGAATGCCGATGCATTTATCAAGAATGTCTTAAAAGGTATCTATGTACGTTGTACACATGGTGACGGTACTATTCTATATATTGACAACCTTGACTTACGTATGCATTTCAGCAGATTGATTAAGAGTTCTTCCAATAAGCTAGACTCTTTGGTAAATACATTCGCTGATTTTGCTGCGACAAAAGAAGTTATTCAAGCCAACCGTTTCCAGAATTCCGAAAGATTGAAAGAATTGGTGGACAAAGACAATTGTACTTACATAAAGACTCCTGCCGGAATCTATACGGAAGCTACATTGCCTGTCGATGAAATATATGAAGCACATCAGAATGATACATTGAATGCTGCAACTCTTTCTTTCACCCGCTTTAACGAAAAAAACAACAGCAGCTTTGCAATGGGCATTCCCCAATATTTATTAATGGTAAGAAAGAAGGAAATGTACTCGTTCTTTGAGGAGAATAAGATTACCGACAATATCTCTTCTTTCATCACAAGTTTTACCAGCAACAGTAATAAATATACTTTTTCCAATATTGCCCAATTGATTACTCACTGCATCGAAGAAAAGAAAAAAGGAGAAGCCGGTGACCCGGACTGGGTTAAAAAGAATCCCGATTGGAATAAAGTTGTGCTGATACCTGTAAAGATGGACTTTGATACAAACAATTCGATTATCGGGGTAAGCAATAACTTGGATATGGAGAGCGCTGAGCTGAAAGGCGGCACCAAAGCAGGAAATGAATTAAAAATGCAAATCATATATACCAAGTTCTAACGATACGGATTACACGTTAGTACGCATAGGGTCACACATATATATGTGTGGCCCTACGTGTACTAATGCACAAGGTCACACATACGTACGTGTAAGCCCATGCCTGCACAGGCATAAAATGAAGGGTGCGCCAAAAGTCCGAAACGGTTTTACTTTTGACGCACCCTTTTTTATCTTTTGCCTCAAGATGGCTGTAACCGGATTAAATTCCCAATGACTTTCTTACGGCTTCTACTTTTTCTTCTGCAGCAGCATTAGCAGCATCATAGCACTTAGGACATCCCATCTCGCCTTTCACTTCCATATAGAACTTAATCTTAGGTTCGGTACCCGAAGGACGAACAGAAATCTTAGTACCGTCTTCAGTGAAGTATTGCAGTACATTAGAGGTTTCAGGCATATCAATATCTGCCACATTACCTTCACCGTCTGTAGCTTTCAAAGTCTTGTAATCCTTTGCCAATATCACTTTAGAACCACCGATTTCTTTCGGAGGATTGGCGCGGAAGTTTTCCATCATTGCTTTGATTTCATCTGCACCACTCTTACCAGGCTTCACTACATTGACTGTCGTTTCTTTAGAGAAACCATATTCCACATAGATATCCATCAGAACATCGAACAAAGTCTTGCCCCGGTCTTTGGCCCAAGCACAGATTTCAGCCAGCAACGCACAAGCAGAAACAGCATCTTTATCACGAACGAAGTCTTCGGCCAGGAAACCATAACTTTCTTCACCACCGCCGATGTATTGCTGTTTGCCTTCGCTCAAACGGATTTCACGTGCAATCCATTTAAAACCGGTATAGCAGTCGCGCATCTCAATCTTATTCTTGTCGGCCACAGCCTTGATAAGCTCGGTAGTAACAATGGTCTTGACAATAAAATCATTGTCCTTCATCTTGCCCATTGCAATGCGGTTCTTGATGATATAATACAAGAAAAGCAAACAAGTCTGATTACCATTAATCAATACCCATTCACCCTTGTCGTTCTTACAAGCCATACCTACACGGTCGGCATCCGGGTCACTCGCCATCACAATGTCAGCATCAATTTTCTTAGCCAAATCGATAGCCATAGACAATGCTTCCGCATTTTCGGGATTCGGCGAGATAACAGTCGGGAAATCGCCACTCTTCACCATCTGTTCGGGCACGCAATGCACATTTTCAAAGCCCCATTGTTTCAAAGCACGCGGAATCAGCATCATACCCGTTCCGTGAATAGGAGTATACACAATACTCAAATCCTTCTGGCGCTTAATTACTTCAGAATCAATAGAAATAGTATGCACCTTATCCAAATAGATACTATCGATATCCTCACCAATCACCTGAATCAGTTCTTTGTTTCCTTCAAACTTAATATCGGCAGCCGAAGCAATCTTATTCACTTCATCAATAATACCTTTATCATGCGGAGCCAATACTTGTGCACCATCATCCCAATAGGCCTTATAACCGTTATATTCTTTCGGGTTATGAGAAGCTGTCAGGATGATGCCGCTTTGACATCCCAAATGACGGATGGCAAAAGACATCTCAGGAGTGGGACGCATATCCTCAAACAGATATACCTTGATACCATTAGCCGAGAAAATATTTGCTGAGATTTCGGCAAACAGACGGCTGTTGTTACGGCAATCATGACCAACCACAACAGCTATTTGTTCAAGGTCTTTAAAGTTCTTATTAAGATAGTTGGACAATCCCTGAGTAGCTGCACCGACAGTATATATATTCATACGGTTACTACCTACTCCCATGATACCGCGCAAACCGCCTGTACCAAATTCCAAATCTTTATAAAATGCTTCTATCAAATCGGTTTTATCTTCATTTTCCAACATACGCTTTACCTCTGCCTGAGTTTCGGCATCGTATGCAGGAGTTAACCACTTCTTGGCTTTCTCAGTCACTTGCTGAATCAATTCTTCATTTTCCATGTGATCTACTTTATTAGAGTTAATATTTTAATAATACGCAAATGTAAAAGAATAAGTTCACAATTCCTATCTTTTGAAGAAATAAATTATAATGGAATCCATGCCTGTATCCATGAAAAAAAATCCGCACTACACCTCCATAGAGATGTAATGCGGACAGCTTTTTATTATCAAACGTAAGATACGCCTTCTTATTTTGTCACTTTATAACGCTCTCCTGTAGCTTTCACCAGCTCTTCCAAAAATTCCTGAGGATAACCCGGACGCACCAGCGGAGCACAGTTTCCTGTTTCCGGTCGCAAGATAGAGCCGTTCTTTGCCATTTTCTTCACTGCACCGTCGTTGTATTTCACAATGAGGAATTCTCCCAACTTCTTCCAACTGTCAACTGCCGACTGAGCCGTCATGCAAGAATAGTTGGTCAAGAACTCTTTCGCTTTCACCGGGTCTTTCTCGTAAAGGCTGAGTGCAGCGTTTTCTATACCACTTTGCGCACTGTCATAAGTATCCTCCAAATTGTTTTGAACCGCACGCATATCCTCAATCATCAAACTGTATCGAGGACGAATCATGTCGGCCACCCAGTTGTAAATCCAGAAAGCGGAATTCCACGAGAAGGTTACACAGTCTGCTTCTTTACCGCTATAACAATCGGGAATTCTGTCCGTACAGCAATAGACCGGAGCAAATACTGTCATGTTGGCATCATCCGCACCAAACCACAGTACACCACCTATCGCATCGGGGAGTTCGGCACGCATCTGTGCCACAAATGTAAATGCAGTCTGCTGAGTAGAAATCGGGCGTTCATTAAAATACTCTTTGTCGCCTACTTTATAAGTCAACGGTGACAAACGATAAGGTGTTTTAAAAGGACCGGCTCCCGGATCATTAGTGATATCCAGCGGCGTGCCTTCATAATGGTCACGCATGGCTCTTTGTACATCGCGCACAGAAAGCTTATGGTCAGGCTTGATATAAAGAGGCATCGGTTCCTTGCTCTCTCCCTTTATATAAGGCAAATAGGTATCTCCTACCGCTTTATTAAACATATTATAGTAGCTCCATACACGTGCTTCACAAAAACGAAGCCCGCCGAAATCCAAAGGATTATAAGCTTCCGAAAAACTAAAATCTTTGTTCATACCGTCAAAATAACCTTTCTCGCGGGCAAACGAAATCACATCGGGAGAATAGAGACAGTTGTCTTTGTCATTCATATTAAATTTATGAATCCGGCTTTGATTGGCATGTGCTGCAATACAATCATCCGGTATCCTGACAGCTACCCATACTGCTCCTTTCACACCCGGCCCTTTGCCTATCATTTCAAGAATCCATACTTCGTTGGGGTCTGCAATAGAGAATGACTCGCCACTGCTGTAATAGCCGTATTCCTTAACCAAGTCAGTCATCACTTCAATAGCTTCTTTTGCCGTGCGCGAACGTTGGAGCGCAACATAAATAAGACTGCCGTAATCCATAATACCGGTAGTATCCACCAACTCTTCACGCCCGCCGAAGGTTGTTTCTCCAATCGTTACCTGATATTCATTCATGTTTCCAATCACATTGTAAGTTTGGGGGGCTTCCTTTATCTGTCCCAAATACTTACCCGTATCCCATTCATGAATATCACGCATGGTGCCTTTGGCATGTACACCTGCGGGATAATGATATAACTCACCGAACATTCCGTATGAATCGGCTGAATAAGATACAATAACCGAACCGTCTGTCGATGCATTTTTACCAACAATAAAGTTGGTACAGGCCAGTGTTTCGGTCACGGCTGCCATCAGCAAGGCAGCTCCTAAAATTAGCTTGTTCCTCATTTATATAACTTTTTAATTGTGTTATTCTGTTTTCTACTTAAAACTTATATTCTTTCCGCGTCTCATTTCCACAATAATCGGTCACGATCACTTCCAGCTTATGGGGCACTCCCCTTTTCAAACGCTTCGGGTACTTCATTGACAACCGGGCTGTCTTCGAGCTGAAACTGAAAAGCTCAAACCGACCGTCAATCATCACCTTGTAATCTTTCACACCTGTCTCGGCATCACCAATCTTAAACTGTATGTTTCCGCTTTTCCACTGAGACCGGTTCAGGGGAGTGACTCGCGGAGAAACCGTATCGACAGCCACGGTATATGTTCCCAACTCACGAATGGTTGTTTTCATCCAGCCCTCATCAAACTTTCCTCCGGCAGAACCCTTCCTGTTTCCCCACTTACGGACTACATAATATTTTGATGTGTCTTCCACCGGAAAATGATGCACGCCAATCATCAACGTACATCCCGCCTGCAAAGGCACTGCCTCATCATGCAACCGATATTCGTATGCAATGGCAGCAGTATCCTTTATCACCTTAGTGTTCAATGCAATGTCTTCATACAGCATGCCTCGCGGAATGACCAATTCCATTCCGGGTTCCTGTATCACATTGCCTTTATCCCATTCCAAATAATGTTTTGCTTGCGGATTATATTCTTCTATCGGCATCCGGCATCCACGCACCACAAACCGATATGTGTTCTTATTGCCATATAAATCCTCCAGTTCATAACGGAAGTGATAATCCCTCTCCTCATCAATCGTCACGACTCCTCCCTTCTCATCAGCCTGTAACATACGCAAAGGATTTCCCGGAAGTATCTGTGAACGCATCACCCAACTGTTTTTCTTCACATGTTCCTCATAATCCGTCCAAGCGTTAATCATGCGGTTTTCTTCAGGCAAAACGCCATCCACCGTACTACGGAACACTTCAGCCGTATCTACATAAAGTACGACAGACCGCACCCCGTAATTGTTATGCGTACCGTCCATGTAGTCGTATGCTTTTATACCTGCTGCTATTTCTCCCCAAGCCTCAACCGGAGTTCCCAATGCGGCAACCGGAATCGCTTTCTTCTTCGGAGAACCGCTCACCACTCCTTTCCCCGGCTGAGGATAAAGCATCACCAAAGAAGCACGAGGCGGAGTCGTGTCTTTCACCTTATCCGTATAGAACTGCAAAGGGTCTATCAGCTCACCTGTATCCGTACGACGAATCTCCATGTGCAAATGAGGACCAAACGAATATCCTTCATTACCACTCAAAGCAATAATCTCACCGGACTTAAACGCCAGTTGGCCGGGTTCAAACTTCAAGTCTACCGCAAAAGTCTCATTCTCATACTGATATTCTTCCACCAGCTTTGCCACAGCCGGAGCAAACTTTGAGATATGTCCATACACGGAAGTATAGCCATTAGGATGAGTGATATATAAAGCCTGCCCATAACCTCCGGGCGTAACCGACACACGGCTTACATAGCCGTCGGCAATGCAATGAATAGGCTTGCCAATCTCACCCTGCGTTTTAAAATCAACTCCTCCGTGAAAATGATTGGCACGCAACTCACCAAAGTTTCCGCTTAAAGTCAACGGAAAATCAAAGGGGGAAATAAAAGGTTTTTCGGGATGTTCCTGTGCCCGGGTAGCCAAACAGCCTCCCAATGCAAGGAGCAATATATAACTGCGTATCGTCATTTTTCTCCTATCTGTTTTTTGTTCTTTTCCGCCCCTGCATACGGGCAGGTGCAAACTTACAAAATAAATTCAAAAGTTCCTCTTAATTTGTGTTGCTAAACATACTTCACAGAGAAAAAAAACAGAGCAGCAAGGAACCTGCTTTTCTGACATTTTGTTACCTTTGATACATTCAAACCCCTTAAATGTGACGATTATGATAGTAGGAATTCCTAAAGAAATCAAGAACAACGAGAATCGTGTATCGTTAACCCCCTCGGGAGCACGAGAATTAGTACAAAGAGGTCACACGGTATATGTCCAGCACACTGCCGGTATCAACAGCGGATTTACTGACGAAGACTATGAAAAGGCCGGAGCACATATACTCCCCTCCATCGAAGATGTGTATGGAACAGCCGAAATGATTATCAAAGTAAAAGAACCTATCGAAAGCGAATACGGCTTGGTGCGCGAGGGGCAATTGGTATTTACCTATTTTCACTTTGCCTGCGACCAACAGTTGACGGAAGCCATGATAAAAAGCAAATCGGTGTGTATGGCTTACGAAACGGTAGTAGACAGGCAGGGCGCCCTTCCTTTATTGATTCCAATGAGTGAAGTAGCCGGCCGCATGTCTGTGCAAGAAGGTGCACGCTTTCTGGAAAAGCCACAAGGCGGGAAAGGAATTTTACTGGGTGGAGTGCCGGGGGTAAAACCTGCAAAAGTATTAGTTTTGGGCGGTGGAGTTGTGGGAACCAACGCCGCTTTAATGGCTGCCGGACTGGGAGCAGACGTCACTATTTGTGATATATCCCTTCCACGCCTAAGACAGCTAAATGAATTTATGCCCAAAAATGTGAAAACATTATTCTCATCCGCTCACAATATAGAACAGGAACTCGCTACCACCGACTTGGTAATAGGTGCTGTTTTGATTCCCGGAGCAAAAGCTCCTCACCTCATCACCCGCCCTATGCTCAAACTGATGAAAAAAGGAAGTGTGCTGGTAGATGTAGCCATCGACCAAGGAGGTTGTTTTGAGACGTCACACCCAACCACACACGCCGAGCCGACATACGAAGTCGATGGAATCATTCATTATTGTGTAGCCAATATTCCCGGAGCAGTGCCATGCACTTCTACTTTGGCACTGACCAATGCAACATTGCCTTACGCCGTCAAGTTGGCAGATATGGGATGGGAAAAAGCCTGTGAAACAGATTCCGGACTCAAAAAAGGCTTGAATATTGTAAATGGAAAAGTCGTATTCCCGGCTGTTGCAGAAGCCTTCGGATGGAAAATATAATCCCCCCCTTAAAGAAGCAAATGTATTAAAAGCCAGAAGAAATTATCATGGTGATAATGATATGGCTTTTAATACATTTCTCTATTTCAACCATAAAGACTAACAGCTTCCGGGCATAACAATGGCATAGAAATCCAGTTTATCCTCTCACAAGCCACTGCATATAATAAAATCAGACTCTTTAAGGCAAGAACATTTTACAGTCACCGGTCCCATCATTTTTTTCTCTTTTCTTAATAATATTATCAAATATTCTCCTATCTTCGCAAGAAATTGATAAAATACACGATATGAAATGTTACAAATTCATTAGTTTATTGGCTGTGTTCTTTGCGGTAACAACATTGACACACGCCCAAAATGCAGGTCCCTGCACGGGAAGTGAGTATGCCACTGATACAGAGTTTTTCCGTGCGTATGCCTCTGCACAGAGTAGTGATGCAACAGCTTCCAAGAAAAAAGCCATGACCGGTGCCCGAACAGCCCTTGAAAACCAAATCAAAACAAAAGCAGAAGCTGCTGCCAAATCGCAGACTAAGATATCCGGTGCTGACATTGCTCAATTCAACAGCCTGATTCAGGGAGTGATACAGCAAGAAGTAGTCAAAATGAAAGTCATCTGCGAGAACAGTGAACAAGCCGGCGGACGATATAAAACACATATCGTAGTAGAAGTTACCAAAGCAAGTGTATTGACGAATATTGTCAACAGTGCCAAAAGTGATGAAAAACTGAAAGCGAACTTCGAAGAAGGTAAATTCAAACAGGCTTTTTAAGCCCTCACTAAAACTCCTTGGTCTTTTTCAAAAACTCTTTGATCTTTTCTGAAAACTCTTTAGGGATATTCAGTAAATGTCTCTAAAAAATAAGATGGCATATGAAGATGATAGG
>ENA-OPKB01000021-OPKB01000021.1-human-gut-metagenome-genome-assembly--contig:-NODE-21-length-50977-cov-2.964102_pt1 | contig 50977 bp, 37 predicted proteins | sample MGYA00241779_ERZ501685 | MGnify/ENA primary metagenome ERZ501685 (study PRJEB25962, sample SAMEA2042100) | human gut metagenome | biome: human gut; feature: human-associated habitat; material: faeces... | reverse complement strand
CACTTTGTTGCTAAAGTAAAAGTAATAAAAGAAAAAGAAGTATGTATTGTATAATGCTTTCATTTTGTTCTCATTGTTATTGAATACGCTGCAAAAGTAATACTTTTCTAGCAAAAACAAATAAATAAGAAGTTTTTTTTCAAAAATATTTTTTCTTTGTCTCAATAACTTGTATTCTGGAATAAATAAAGTATATTTGTGAATAGACAGGTCTGCATTGTCGGCTATCATTATTCATTAAATAAAGGAGGGTGTATGGGAACTCTGGGATGCATCAATGACATGATGCGGCGTGATAAGGAAAACAGGGAGCTTCGCCGGGCGAGTCGCGAACGGCTGAATGAGACAAGGAATCGTCTGCTTGATGTGAAGGGCAAACGTTCGGAGTGTAATGTGTCTTATGAGCAACTGGAGCATATTGCCCATGAAACCCGGGAATGGGAAGAAAAGGAGCGCAACAGTTTTCTTAAAGGTAAATTGGTTTTCATCACTTTGCTTGCAGGTATTGTTTTATTAATAGGGACAGTTCTTGCCCTATTCTGCAAATGAACCATGTCCGGTTATGGAGGTATATTCTTTTCTCCCGGTCACTTTACATGGTTTTCTGAACTGAATCATTTTTTTCTCTGCTTTCCATAATCCCCGGCATTTGCTGCAAAGCCCAATTGACCAGTCCTTCAAGGTGGGGTATCAGACTCAGTCCTCTTTCCGTCAGGCAGTATTCAACTCGTGGCGGAACTTCGGCATATACCTTTCGTTTTACCAAACCGTCAGATTCCAGTGTGCGTAAAGTGACGGTGAGCATTCGTTGTGATACATCGGCTATCGTTTTGTGAATATCACTGAACCGCATGGTTCCATTGGTATGTAGTGTGATAAGAACCAGCATGGACCATTTGTCACCAAGACGGCTGAGCACGTCTCGTATGGGGCAATTACCGTTAGGATGGAAGTTTTGCATTTTTTAATCTTTTGTATGTTCTTGTTGTTCAATAACGGTTACTTCTGTGTAACCAGCTTATGCTGAAGTGCGTTCTTGTTTTTATGAAAGAGGCACGTTACATTTGTGGCACAAAAGTAATAAACTTACTAAAGATAACTATTGTTTTAACAGATATATTAATTGTTTTATTTAATGCATTAAGATTATGGCAAAGAAAGTAGCAGTTTTGGCAGTGAATCCGGTGAATGGATTCGGTTTGTTCCAGTATTTGGAAGCCTTTTTTGAGAATGGTATATCTTATAAGGTATATGCAGTGGCGGAAACAAAGCAAATTAAAACGAATTCGGGTGTTGAATTGGTGGCAGATGATATAATTGCGCATTTGGTAGGACACGAAGATGAATTTGATGCTGTGGTATTTTCATGCGGAGATGCAGTTCCTGTGTTTGCACAGAATGCAGATAAACCTTATAACATTGATTTGATGTCCGTACTGAAGGCTTTTGGTGAAAAAGGTAAAATATTGATAGGCCATTGTGCGGCAGGTATGTTGTTTGATTTTGCAGGAGTAACGGAAGGTAAGAAACTGGCAGTGCATCCGTTGGCAAAGCCGGCCATCACCAAGGGGCAGGCAACAGACGATAAATCTGTGGTTGATGGCAATCTTTTTACTGCACAAGATGAAAAGTTTGTATGGACAATGATGCCTGAAGTATTGAAGGTGCTTAAATAATGAAGTTGATGAACAAGGACGGAAAATCTTCCGTCCTTATATGGATTGTTGCGGACTTTTTCTATATATTTGAATTCGATTTTAAAAGATACAAATAATGAAATACGATTTTGATAAAGTAATAGACCGCAACGGTACTGCCGCCGTTAAGCTGGAAGAGGCGAAGGAAGTGTGGGGACGTGCGGATTTGATTCCTTTGTGGGTGGCAGATATGGATTTTGGTACAGCTCCTTTTATTGTGGATGCCATTCGTAAACGCTGTGAATGTGAAGTGTTGGGTTATACGGGGAAACCTGACAGTTACTATCGGGCAATCATTAATTGGGTGAAACAACGCTATGATTTGGATGTCACAAAAGAGATGATAAACTTTGTTCCCGGCATTGTTCCCGGCATCGGTATGGCAATGAACAGCTTCACCCGACCGGGAGATAAGGTGATGATTCAGCCGCCCGTCTACCATCCTTTTGCTTGGGTAACGACCCGCAATGAGCGTACATTGGTTACTAACCCCCTGAAATGGGAGAATGGTATGTATCGAATGGATTTGGATGCCTTTCGCGAACAGGTAAAAGGTTGTAAACTGTTTATTTTATGCAATCCTCATAATCCCGGTGGCGTGGTGTGGACAGAAGACGAACTGCGCACAGTGGCAGAAATCTGTTACGAAGAAAAAGTGTTGGTGTTCTCTGACGAAATTCATGCAGACTTAACTCTTCCTCCTTACAAACACCGTCCTTTTGCTACTATCAGTGAAAAGGCAAAGATGAATTCGGTAACATTTATGTCACCCAGTAAGGCGTTTAATATGCCGGGGCTGGCTGCTTCTCATGCCATAATCTTTAATGAGGACTTGCGTGCGCGATTCCGTAAATTTATGGATGCCGGTGAACTGGACATGGGGCATGTATTTGCTTTCCTTTCCGTGGAAGCGGCATATACACACGGAACGGAGTGGCTTGACCAATGTTTGGCTTATATACAGGGAAACATTGATTATGTTGACAATTTCCTGAAAACTCATGCACCCAGGATTAAAGCCATTCGTCCGCAAGCGTCTTATTTGGTTTGGCTTGATTGCCGTGAACTGGGATTAAACCAGGAAGCACTAAACGATTTCTTTGCAGATAAAGCGCATCTGGCATTGAATGACGGAGCGATGTTCGGAAAGGAAGGCACAGGATATATGCGTCTGAATGTGGCAAGTCCGCGTTCTGTGATTGAGCAAGCGATGAAGCAATTGGCTGAGGCTTATCAAGCAATGTCTTTTTAGAAATTAAAAAGGGTGTGTCAAAACTAAACCGGTCTATCAAATCATCATCGGTAGGGGCAGGGTTTGCCTGCCCCTACCGATGACCACGACCTTGGGAGTAATACACAAAGCAAACTGTTTTCGGGCGAGCGAACCTCGCCCTACTAACAAAATGACAGTATTATCAACGTTTAGACACAATCCCTTTTTTGAGTATAGAAAATTATTTCCTCGTATTATTATTTTAATGGAGGCATATTGGGTTCTGTTGGCCAATATGGATTTTGATAGATGGGTGAGTTCTCAATGGAACCGCTGCCTGACGTGATATCCATATCTTGAATTCTGTATGGTTCCAGATAGTGAGCCATAGCCCAGCGATAGCCGTCTTTAGCCAGGTTGTTGTTATTCTTTTCATAAGGACGCAAGTATGGACTGATAGCCGGGTCAGAAACATTGGCTTTAGGATTATCCATACCATAAACCAGTTGCGAAGTACCGTCTTCATTATCGTACCAATGCTGCATGCTTCCCCATAATTTGAAACCTTCAATGTGATATGGAGTGGAAATCATCTGATCCATAGCTCTCCAACGCATCAGATCCATATAGCGTAAACCTTCTGCCATCAGTTCGCAGCGGCGTTCGCGACGGATGTTGTAGAGGGTCGGGTCTATCAGTTTGCCTGCCGAATAAGCTCCCCAGTCATTAAGTGCTTCTTTAGCCATGTCGGTGGCAGCGATGGTTTTATTATAGTCTGTATCTACATGAGAACGTTTTCTTATCTGTGTCCAATAGCTTTGGGCAATATTGTCTAAAGAACCATTCTTCTCATAACATGCTTCTATATAGTTGAGCAGCGCTTCTGTGCCACGGAATATCAGTGCGCCGGTATAGCATAGCCCGTTACCTAAATATTTTTGGTCATAATTATTTCCTTTGCGGAGTGCATATCCGGTAGAATATCCTTTTTCTGCATTATTGTTAAGGATTACCGGGAATGGTTCGATAGGCACTGCCATATCACCTTCTGCCGATTCGAATAAAACATTTATTTGTCCCGGTTCTTTTAAAAAGATATGTAAACGTGAGTCGCGACCTTTACGGACATCGGATATAGTTTCATCTCCTTGATATCCGCTGCCTGCTGCATAGACAGGCAAGCCGTTTGCCATCAGGAATCCGTTTACCATGCCGCGTGTAACACCTATTCCATGGTTTCCGTGTTGGGCGGCTGTTGCGACACCGTGTGTCAATCCCAATGCTTTGCTGTATGGACGCCACAAGAGTACTTCGCTGTAGTCCGACATATCTTCATCTCCGAACATATCCATGTAGGGGTTGGCCGGTTCGGAGATGGCCTGTTGTATTGTTCCGGTGTTTTCAACCAGTTGGGTTGCGTCGGCCACTTCTTTGGCTGCGTTCATGGCTTCTGTCAGGAAGAAGTCGATTTCTTTATCGATATCTCCTGTCGGATATTGATAATTAGCATTATATTCTTTACTCTTTCCCGGCCATTCCGGTCCGTTGGGAACGAAAGGAGTATCTTTGAAGTATTTCAGCCAAGTACCTTCAAATAGAGCTACACGTGATTTCATCAGTAGTGCACACTCACGGTTGATTCGGGTTTTTTCTGTTCCCTTTCCCGAAGACATCATCTCGATGGCGGAATCCAAATCCGATAGAATGAAGCGTGCCACTTCGTTACGTGGTGAGCGTTTGCTGGCTTCTACCAACGGTTCCATTTGGTCGGGTAGGGTAGCCTTGACAATAGGGAAATCACCGTATGAACGGAGGCGTTTGAAATATTCGTATGCGCGCATGAAATACATTTCTCCGATGTATTGGCGTATTTTCTCTTCTGCTCCGGAAATGGTGCCGGCTTCAAATTCTGGCAATACTTTTTCAAAGAAGTAGTTACAACTATAAATATTTCCAAAGCTATATGAGCCTCCCGAAGATTGAGAAGTTTTCCATTGTCCGGGAATGTATCGGTTGTTATAACCGAAACCCGCTTGATTGTCTGTGTGGTTGTCTTCTCCATAGAGTCCGTATCCGTAGGCATGTCCGGGAAGTATGTCTGTATAGAGTTTGTTGGCATAGGCTTCCAGCTGGGATTCATCTTTCAGATATTTTTCCGGTGAAACGGAAGACATCGGTTCTTGGTCCAAAAAATCGTTGCAGGAAGTCATGAAGCCCAAAACGGCGACTCCGGCTACATATTTGAATATATTACTATGTTTCATAATTATTGTTTTTTAAAATGATTATAAGGTTACGTTCAATCCCACAGAGAATGTCCTGCTTAACGGATATGCATTTCCATTGTATTCGTCTCCACCGCCGATTGTTTCAGGGTCGAATATCTTGGTTAGTGAGGTTCCGGTCCACAAGTTCTCACCTGATACGAATATGCGTAATTTAGATACGGCAAATTTCTTGGTGAGAGATACCGGCAGGGTATATCCGAATTGAAGGTTTTTCAGACGGATATAAGAGGCATCCTGCAAGTAACCGGATTGTGTCTGCTTGTTTTTGTCGGAACCAAAGATGGGGCGCGGATAGTAGGCGTCCAGATTGGTCGGCAAATCATTTGAAGGTTCGGCTCTGAAGTAATCGGCATGTTCTACAAAGCCGGTAGAATGCCACAATGAGGTGGCTCCCCAAAAGTATGCACTGCCTTGCCAGTAGTCGCGTTTCATTACTCCCTGGAAGAATGCACGGAAGTCGAAACCTTTCCAATCTGCATTCAGGTCAATACCGAATTGATAGCGAGGTTTGTTGTTGCCGAGTATTTTTCTGTCGCCCATGTCATCATACTTATTGCCTCCGCCGTCTATTTTACCGTCACCGTTTAAGTCTTTATACATGATGTCGCCGGCTTCCCAGTTGGAACCAAGGGCGTTTTGTCCTCCATTGGGAAGAGAAGCCAGATGTTCTTCCATCTCTGCGTCAGATTTAGCTATACCGATAGTTTCATAACCGTAAATGTCTCCCAGCATTCTACCTTTTCTATATTTGTCCAATGTATTGGTAGGATTCGGGTAACGGGTGATTTCTGTTTGCGAATCTGATAGAACGAATTTGATTCCATAGCCCAGTCCGTTTCTCAGACGATCTTGCCAAGCTATTTCTAAATCGAAACCATAAGTTCTCAAGTCGGTATTGTTGGTCTTGGGTACGCTTAAGCCAAGGATGCTCGGAAGTTCGGGGGCAGGGCCTATCATGTCTAGTGTTTCGCGGGTATAATAATCGAACGAACCGGTCAGACGGTTATTGAAGGCACCGAAGTCAAGACCGATATTCCAATTGCGTATGCGTTCCCAGCCCATGGTAGAACTAATCAATCCGGGAACTGTAGCTGTATTGGGCTTGATACCGTTTTGTATCCAACCGCCGCCACCGGCAGAAACACCTAAGGTTTGGTAAGTGGGATACCATGATTTGGTATTCTGGTTACCTAATTCTCCATAAGAACCGCGTAATTTCAAGGTCCCTACATATTCGCTCAATGATTCCCAGAAGTTTTCGCGGGCAATGTTCCAACCGAGAGAGAATGAAGGAAACCAGTTCCAGCGTTGTTCGCGGCGGAAACGTGAGGTACCGTCATAACGGATATTGACTTCTGCCAGATATTTGCCTTTGTAGTCATAATTGATACGTCCGAAGAAACCGGCGGTAGACCAAGCTGCGCGCGAACCGTTTACGGAAGGACTTACTACTTTTCCGGTATAATCCAGTCCGGTGGTAATATCAATTTCAGGTAATTCGGGTACGATAATACCTTTGCGGGTTGCACCGAATGTTTGTTGTTTCATTTCTTCGGCTTGAAAACCAATCATACCTTTAAAGTTATGTCCCGATTCAAGGCTGTGCGAATATTCCGTATAAGCATTGAAGTTCATATAGTTCTCTTTGGTTTGGTCTTCATGAGCTTCTGTGTCTTGATAATAGCCGATGGGGTATGGATTTCCTTGTACATCGTGATTATACAAAGTCTGTGTATCCCAGTGGTTGTTCACAGTATTGATTCTGTAGTTAAAGTCCACATGGGTTATCCAGTTCTTTATCGGTTCAAGAATAAGAGATATTTGCTGATATATATTGTCTGTTTGAATGTTGTGTTTTCCACCATCACGGAGGGGGAGTGCCGGAGAAGGAGAGTGGAACATGTATCCGTTGGGGTCATATACAGGCAGTGTGGGCCAGCCTTGGCGTGCCAAGTCGCGGAATAATGCATTGGTCAGATAGGCAGGACGATGAAAATCTTCGCGTGTAAAGCGGCTGGTATAATTCACTTTTGCCCAATCAGTCAGTTGTGCATTGATTTTTCCGGTACCGGTATAACGTTTGTAGGTATCTTGGTTGAATTCCATCAATCCTTTTTGATCCATGAAGTTACCGGATATATAATAATTGACTTTGTCATTACCACCACTGAAACTCAGGTTATGTTCTTGTGATGATGTCCATTCGCGATATATCACATCATACCAGTCTGTATTTGCATTACCGCCGGCATATCCGTCGAGCCAGTATTTATTGTTGGCATCAGCTAGAACTCCGTCGGTAATTTTACCATCTTGATAATCTTTGATGCGTTGCAGGTGTTCTGCATTAAAATAAGCTCCTGCTCCCGAATTGATATTTGCATCGTTGTAGAAAGTGGCAAATGTATATGAATCCATTTGCTTGGGAATTCTTACGGGCTGTCCCCAGCGGAAGTTATTATTATAGTTTATGGTCGTTTTTCCGCTCTTTCCACTTTTGGTGGTTACCAAAATTACACCGAAGGGTGCACGCGAACCATAGATAGAAGCGGCTGCGGCATCTTTCAGGATAGAGATATTTTCAATATCCTGTGGATTGATGGAGTTGATGTCTCCTTCCATGCCGTCAATCAACACTAGCGGACTTGCATCAGAACCATCGCCGATAGTTCCTGTACCGCGGATACTCATGCTCATCTTATTATCCAATGCACCGCTGGTAGTGGTGATTTGTAATCCCGGTACTACACCCTGCAGGGCTTGTACAGCATTTTGTACGGGGCGGGATGCGAGTGCTTCTGAGTCTACGGTACCTACGGAACCGGTCAGGTTGACTTTCTTTTGTGTACCAAAACCTACCACTACTACTTCATCCAAGGTCTTGGTGTCTTCTTGTAGCATGATTTTAAGTACGGATTGTCCGGTATACTTTACTTCTTTCGTAGTATATCCTACAAATGAAATCTGTAGGATACTTCCTTTTTTTACTCCTTCCAGGGTGAATCGTCCGTCAATGTCGGTGGTTGTTCCGTTTGTTGTTCCTTTAACAACAACCGTAGCTCCGATAACAGTTCCCAAGGCATCTTCTACAGTACCTGTAACTTTCCCGTTTTGTTGGGAAATACTTGTTTTTGGCTGATTAGGCATCCGTTCTGCCATACCGGTAACCGGAAAACTTAAGACTCCGGCTAGCAGAATAAGCTTCATAGCTTGATTTTTCTTTAGCATAATATTAGTTTTTAATTAAGATTAAAATACTTCCTTCTGAAGGGTTGTTTTATTAATGACAAAATTACGATGAATGAAATAAAGACGTAAAAGAAGTTAATGGTATGAATTGGAGAATTCGGTACTTGTCTAAAAGATAATTATAAAAAGCGGATATGACGGAATGTGCTCATTATGAGTGTATAAGCTATACATTATTATATAAGGGAAGAAGGATGGAACGGTAACATTAAAGCTTTTCCTCCGCCGGACTAACGTTTTCTGATTGCCATGTTAGTTCGTCCTGCTGCAATGGGATGTACGTCCTACTGTAGTGGAACGTACGTCCTGCTGCAATGGAACATACGTCCTGCTACAGTGGGACGTACTGGTTGTTGGCAGATAAAGCCTTAGTGTGAAGTAAGAAAAAGCTTAGAAGTCCGCTCCGGATTGCCAAGCATGTTTGTTGCTGTCCATTTTCTACATGTTTTCTTTTCATTTGTTCCGAATTTGTTAAAAGTAAGTTTGGAGTTGAGACTTTTGTTTTCATTTGATTTGTGTATGTTTGCAAAAGATTCTTGAATTTGATATACTGAATGACATGAAATTGAAAACGATATTTGTACTAGGTTTGGTGGCGGGAATGATGAGTTGCAGCACTCCGGCAGATTATTGTCCCGTTACGGCATCAGGTAATGATTTGGTCTTTCCGGCTTTGGCACAAAGTTGGGATGAAGGCATTCCATTGGGAAACGCCACGGTAGGTGCATTGGTATGGGAGAAAGATACCGCCTTGCGCTTTTCCTTGGACCGTACCGATTTGTGGGATTTGCGTCCGGCAGATAGTCTGTCGGGGAATAATTATCGCTTTGCATGGGTCAAGGAACATATCCGTAAGGGTGATTATCGGCCTGTGCAGAAGAAATTCGACGAACCCTATGACAGGATGCCTGCTCCTTCCAAAATACCGGGAGCGGCTTTGGAGTTTCCGTTGACGAAACTTGGAAAGCCTGTACAAGTACGTTTGTATCTGGATAATGCTTTGTGTGAAGCTACTTGGGCAAATGGTACTCAAATGCAAACATTTGTTCATGCTACAGAACCGGTGGGGTGGTTTGTTTTTAAAAATCTGACTACGGAGCTGGAGCCTGTGTTGGTGGCTCCTCGATATAGGCAAGAGGGTAGCAGTGCCGAAGCAAGTCCGGTTTCGGGACAGGATTTGCAACGACTGGGATATGAGCAGGGAAGTGTAATTCGTAAAGACAATGAATTGGTGTATCATCAGAAAGGATATGGAGATTTTTCTTACGATGTGGTGGTGAAATGGGAACGGCAGGGAAATACACTGTATGGAACGTGGAGCATCACGTCTTCCTTGAGCGGAGAACAGGCAGAAGAAGAGACGTCGACTGCTATGCTCCGTGGCCTGGCAAAGGACTATAAAGCGCATCTTGATTATTGGGAACATTATTGGGCACAGTCGTCTGTTTCTCTTCCGGACAGTATTTTGCAAAAACAATATTATAATGAGATGTATAAGTTCGGTTCGGCAACTCGTGAAAATTCTTATCCTATTTCTTTGCAGGCTGTATGGACTGCCGATAACGGTAAATTACCACCATGGAAGGGGGATTATCATCACGACCTGAATACACAACTCAGTTATTGGCCTGCGTATGCGGGCAATCACTTGTCTGAGGGGTTGGGATATCTGAATACATTGTGGAATCAGCGTGACACTTACAAACGCTATACTCGCCAATATTTTGAAACAGAGGGTATGAATGTGCCCGGGGTTTGCACCCTGACGGGAGAACCTATGGGAGGATGGATTCAGTATGCCATGTCTCAAACGGCGGGAGCTTGGTTGGCACAGCATTTTTATTTGCACTGGAAATATTCTGCCGATAAGGAGTTCTTGAAAGAAAGAGCTTATCCTTTCTTGAAGGATGTAGCTGTATACATGGAGCAAAATTCGATTGTCGACAGTAAAGGGTTTCGTCGCTTGGAGTTCAGCTCAAGTCCCGAAATTTATGATAATTCATTGCAGGCATGGTTCAAGGATATGACAAATTATGATTTATCGCTGATGCATTTCCTGTTTGGTGCGGGGGCGGAGATGGCAAATGAACTGGGAATAAAGACCGAAGCAGCGCATTGGAATAAATTGAAAAGCCAATTGCCTGATTTTGATTTGGATAATGAGGGAAGCCTTACGTTTGCCAAAGGATTTCCTTATAATGCATCTCATCGTCATTTCTCTCATGCATTGGCCATTCATCCGCTGGGCATCATAGACTGGAGTGACGGCGAAAAGGCGCAACGAATCATTCGTGCCACTTTAAAGAAAATGAATGATTACGGACCGGATTATTGGACCGGATATACATATAGTTGGTTTGCCAATATGCAGGCGCGTGCATTCAACGGTGAAGAAGCAGCAAAAGCATTGAGAACTTTTGCCGAATGCTTCTGCTTGAAAAATACGTTCCATGCCAATGGTGACCAGTCTGCCAGCGGGAAATCGAAGTTCACATATCGCCCTTTTACGCTTGAGGGAAACTTTGCTTTTGCTGCAGGCATACATGAAATGTTATTGCAGAGCCATACGGGAGTGATACGGGTCTTTCCGGCAGTTCCCGAAAGTTGGAAGAATGTATCTTTTAACAACCTGCGGGCCATGGGAGGTTTTCTTGTCTCGGCGGCTCTCAAGGATGGAAAGGTTGTCCGACTGGAAATTTACGCTGAAAAAGGGGGTCGTCTTGCAGTCTTTTCTCCTTTTGAGCATAAAGTGGTGGAATATGATACTCAGCCGGGCAGTCGGATAGACTTAGCAGTGGAATAAATGAAGAAATCGTTTTATATTTGTATTACAAAGAAATAAAGAAGATTATGGATGCATGTGCCGTACACTCTTCCCTTTGGGAGATATTGGAGCAGATAACCGAAAATTTAAAGAGTAAGCGTCTGGCGGATGTGTTTCGCTTTATCTCGTTTTATCCTTCGGAAACGTATGGTCCGCATAAGCATTTGCGCATTGAGATAAACTATGTGAAGAAAGGCTATTGTATTCTTCATTTGGATAATGAAAGCGTGACTTTCAAGGAAGGAGAGATAATGGTCATTACTTCAGACGTCAATCATTTGTTTGAGGCGGGCAGTGAAGGGACAACTTTAATGCAGTTGGAGTTTTTGCCCGAAATATTTTCTAACTTTAACTTGAACTCCCGGGTGGGCAAAGATGCTTCGGTACCTACTTCCGTATTCTTGTTTTCTGAAGAGAACCGGCTGATTAAAATTGTGAATAATGTCCGTATCATGCGGGTAGTGCAGCGCATTGTGAATGAGCTGGAGACAAAAAGTGTGTATTATCAATACTTGGTCGTGATGTACTATGCAGAGTTGCTGGTGCTTATCTATCGCTATATGGATGAAGCTTATTTACCTATCTGTACCAATGACTCGTTGAGAAAAGCCATTGCTTATATCCGGTTGAATTATCATTCGGATATCAATATAAATAAGGTGGCGGAAGAAGTAGGCATCAGTGAACGTTATCTCAGAAACCTGTTTTCACAGTATTTGAATCTTTCTCCGTTGGATTATCTGAATCAGATAAGAATCAATAAAGCGGTGGAACTTTTAAGAAACACGGAAATGTCCATAAAAGAAGTATGCTTTCAGTGTGGTTTTCAGTCACCGCAATACTTTTCACGCATCTTTAAACAACAGATGGGGGTATCTCCGCGCGATGTGGCAAAATAGTACTTCCGTTTTGTATATGTTTTGGTTATATTTTCGCCTTTTTACATAAGTGCAATAGTCCTGAAAAGTTCTTTCTTTTTTTAAAGCAGACTACCTTTGCTGTTACTATAACAGAGTAAAAACAATCTTTTAATAGAACAGAAAAATGAAAGAATGGAACGATGACAAAGAGTTGGTTTCCTTGATAAAGGGAGAACTCTATACGGCAGTTGTCGGAGATATTATGGACAAGATGGGGTATACCCATCAATTCCTGCCGCCTCATATTCGTCCGCTTCGCGATGATATGTTTGTTGCGGGACGTGCCATGACTGTATTGGAGGCCGATGTATATGATAATCAGGGAACAAGCGGGACAAATCCGGTTCTGAAACGCTCTTTCGGTTTGATGCTCGAAGCATTGGATGACTTGAAAGAAGGTGAAATCTATATTTGTTCCGGCTCTTCTCCTTCTTATGCTTTATGGGGAGAGTTGATGAGTGCGCGCGCTATGCAGTGTAAAGCTGCCGGTGCGGTGGTGAATGGTTACTCTCGCGATACGAAAGGAATTCTGGCTTTAAATTTTCCTTGTTTTTCTTACGGTCCTTATGCTCAGGATCAGGCTCCGCGCGGAAAGGTGATTGACTATCGTGTACCTATCGAAATTGAAGGCGTGTTGGTAAACGATGGTGATATGCTGGTGGGAGATATTGACGGTGTATGTGTGGTGCCGCGTCAAATAGAAGAAGAGGTGTTTACTCGTGCTTTGGAGAAAGCGCGTGGCGAACGCATTGTCTTGAAGAAGATACAGGAAGGCATGAAAGCCCGGGATGCATTTGATAAATTTGGTATTATGTAATTTATAAAGCAGGAAAAGATGAAAATAACAGATGTAAAAGTATGGTTGGTGCAAGGCATCAAGTACAATTGGACTTTGTTGAAGATATATACGGACGAAGGTTATACAGGTGTAGGCGAGGCTACCAACTGGCCGGGAAGCCCCATCGTATACGAGGCGGCAAAACATATAGGCAGTCGCATTATCGGACTTGACCCGATGAAGACGGATTTTATCTGGACAAAACTTTATCGTGACTTAAACTGGGTAGGACCCTATGGTGCCAGTATGTGTGCCATTAGCGGTATTGATATGGCATTGCTTGATTTGAAAGGAAAGGTATTGGGCGTGCCGTGTTATGAGCTTTTGGGAGGAGCTTACCGTAAGGATATTCTTTTGTATGCCAATTACTGGTTTACGAAGGGGGGGCACAATGAAGCCGATTATGCAGAACAGGCACGTGCGGTGAAGGCTGCCGGATTTACGGGATTGAAGTTTGATCCGTTTGCACATACCAATTATTTCTATGGTGAAGATTTGGCATCCAATCTGACACTGACTCCTGCACAACAGGACTTGGCGTTCAATGTTTCAAAAGCAGTTCGTGAGGCAGTGGGGCCGGAGGTGGATATCATGATTGAAACTCATGCCATGCTTAATTACCGCATTGCCGTGAAGATGGCAGAGCGTTTGGCAACATTGGATATTGCCTGGTATGAGGAACCGGCAGGTCCGGAAAGTTCTCAAACATTGCGTGCCATGCGTGAACGTATACCTTCGGATGTTGCTATTTGTGTGGGTGAGCGTCATTATACTCGTTTTGGCATTCGCTCATTGCTCGAAAAACATGTATGTGATATCATCATGCCGGATATTACTCGGTGTGGAGGTCCGTCGGAGATGAAACGAATGGCTACTATGGCCGAGGCTTATCAGGTTTTGTTGGCTCCTCATAATCCCAATGGTCCTTTATCTACTCTTGCTTCATCGCATGTATGTGCTTCCGTTCCCAATTTCTTCCGTCAGGAGTTTATGTTCAATGATGTTCCCTGGAGAGATACTGTGATTGACCATCCCATTGCCGATATGGTTTATGACGGGCATTTACATTTGTCGGATCGCCCGGGGTTGGGAGTCGATTTGGTGGAAGAAGAGATGGAAAAGCATCCGGGTATTACAAGTAATCCTCCTGAGAACTTTTATATTTAATGCGTATGCCGTTTCAAATAGACTTAACAGGAAAAGTGGTCCTGATAACCGGAGTGTCCTCCGGTATCGGACTGGGCACCGCACATGAGTTTGCCCGTGCAGGGGCTTGTGTGGCAGGATGTGCGCGTAAACCGGAAAGTGACGATAGCGTTTCGGCATTTTTGCAAGCTGTGGGAGGAGAGGGTTGCAAGGCACTCTATGTTCAGGCAGATGTCACACAGGAAGAGGAATTGGAAAAGCTGGTGCAAGAGGTGATAGCCACTTTCGGGCGGCTGGATATTGTTGTTTCCAATGCCGGAATGAATGTATTTGAAGGTGCGGCGGAATGTTCGGAAAGCCGGTGGGCGTACAATCTGGATTTGAACTTGGCTTCCCATTGGCGTTTGGCCAGGATTGCCAAACCTTATTTGGAACAAAGCGGCAATGGGGTTATCTTATTGATGACTTCCAATCATGCTTTTTGCTCCATTCCGGGATGTTTCCCTTATAACGTTACAAAGACAGCTATCACCGGGCTTGTCCGGAGTCTGACCATAGAGTGGGGACCGAAGATACGGACAGTCGGCGTAGCGCCCGGATTTATAGATACGGCGGGAAACGATACTTGGTTCAATTCGTTTCCGGATGCTATGGCCGAACGTCAACGTACGATTAATCTTCATCCGGTAAAAAAAATCGGTACGGTAGAAGAAGTCGGCGCACTATGTGTTTATCTTGCTTCTCCCATGGCAGGGTTTATAAGCGGGACAACCATTTTGATGGATGGTGGACGATCGGCATTGATGCAAGATTCTTAAAATGAGTTTTCAATTGGTATTTTAAAATATATGATGATGAATGCAACTCTATTACATCGTTGTTATAATCGGACCGGTGAGGCTGCTACATGGATGCCCGGTTTGGAATGTTTGTTATGGGTAGACATTGATAATGGAATTTTATATCAATATACTCCTGACGAAGGTACGGTGAAAGAGCATACTTTTCCGGAAATGATAACTTCCGTTATTCCGTGGAAGGGGCACGGGGATGAAGTGCTTCTGGCAATGAAAAATCGTTTTATTGCTTATGATTTGGAGAAAAAGACTTATAAAACACTGATAGAATTTCCATGTCTGCATCCGCAGTGGCGTACCAATGATTGCAAGGCATCACCGGAGGGACGTATTTGGTGTGGAGTGATGCATTGCAGCGAACATAATGGCAACGGAAGTCTGTATTGTGTAGATAATGATTTATCTTTGACGCCTGTTTTGGGACAACAAAGCATTCCTAATGGAATTGTTTGGAACCGGAAAGGAGACCGTATGTATTATGTTGATTCCGGCAGAAGGTGTATTGAAGAGTATGCTTATGATTATTTGACCGGGGCTATTTATTTTATCCGTACTGCAGTACAGGTTCCCGTGGAATATGGAGTGCCGGATGGAATGACCATTGATGCCAACGGACTTTTGTGGGTGGCTCATTGGGGAGGATTCGGTGTGTACGTTTGGAGTCCGTCAACCGGGCAGCTTGTCGATAAAATAGAAGTTCCGGTTCCTAATGTAGCTTCGTGTACTTTTGGGGGCAAGGAGCGTAATCGGTTATTTATTACAACGGCTGTAGATGGCTTGTCGGAAGCTGAGATACAGGCTTATCCTTTGAGTGGAAGTTTGTTTGTGGCCGATGTGCCCGGTGTTGTTTCCGGAGAGAATCATTATCCGTTTATAATCCGTTAAGAAAATGGCAATATGAATATATCAACAATTGATTTAATAGTCGTTATCGCCTACTGCTTGCTTATTTTGTTGGTAGGACTCTTCGTTTCGCGTAGAGGCAAAGGAGAGACACAAGATGCCAGTAACTATTTTTTAGCCGGCAGAGGCTTGGCTTGGTGGGCAATAGGGGCTTCTATTATTGCATCCAATATCTCGGCAGAACAGTTTGTCGGCATGTCGGGCTCCGGTTATGCCATCGGGCTGGCCATGGCGACGTATGAATGGATTGCGGCATTGGGGCTGCTGATTGTGGCTAAGTTTTTTATTCCTATTTTCCTGGAGAAGAAAATCTTTACGATGCCACAATTTTTGGAGGAACGCTTTGACCGCCGGGTGAAGACTGTAATGGCTTTTTTCTGGTTGGCGGTATTCATATTCATCAATTTAACTTCCATTCTTTATTTAGGAGCGTTGACGATTGAGAATGTTATGGGAGTTCCTATGTTGGCAGGGATAATAGGACTGGCGGCCTTTGCCGGAATTTATTCCATTTATGGAGGATTGAAAGCCGTGGCATTGACCGATGTTATTCAGGTTGTGTTTTTGATAGGCGGTGGATTGATAACAACTTACATTGCGCTCGATATGCTTGGCAATGGGGAAGGTGTTATTTCCGGATTTACTAATCTTTGTCATCAGGCGGAAGATAAATTCCATCTTATACTTGATAAATCACATCCCGGGTATATGGATCTTCCCGGGGTATCGGTTATCATAGGAGGGTTATGGGTTGCCAATTTATATTATTGGGGATGCAATCAGTATATCATTCAGCGTGCGTTGGCTGCCAAATCGGTAAGTGAGGCGCAGAATGGTATGTTGTTTGCCGGTTTCATCAAATTGTTGATTCCGTTGCTGGTCGTTATTCCGGGCATTGCGGCATTTGCTTTGGATGCTCCTTTGGAAAAATCGGATGAGGCTTATCCTTGGCTGCTGAGCAACCTGTTGCCTGTGGGAGTAAAAGGGATTGCATTTGCTGCTCTTACGGCAGCGATTGTCAGTTCGCTGGCATCGATGATGAACAGTATTTCCACCATTTTTACAATGGATATCTATCGTTCCTATCTTCGTCCCAAAGCCGGGCAGAGTGAGTTGGTGCGTACAGGGCGTTGGGCGAGTTTTATTTCGTTGCTGATAGCGGTGTGCATTGCTCCTTTGCTTTCGGGATTGGATCAGGCATTTCATTATATTCAGGAATTTACAGGTTTTGTGAGTCCCGGTGCATTGGCGATTTTTCTTGCCGGCTTCTTTTATCGGAGAGCAACGGCAAATGGAGCGCTTTCGGCGGCATTGGGTTCATTTGTGTTCTCTACTTTACTGAAAGTTCTTTGTCCGGCTTTGCCTTGGATGGATAGAATGGGAATCGTCTTCTTGTTGTGTTGCGGTCTTATTATTTTGTTGGGCAACCGTAGTCGGTCATTGGAACAATGCTCCACTATTCATGCTTCATTATTTCATACAAGTAAGTTGTTTAATATTTTTTCTTGCATCATCATTGCCATTCTGATTGGTTTCTATTGGCTTTGGTGGTAAAGGAATGCTAACCTTATTCATATAATTATGATAACGATAAAACAGACTTTATTAATAGCAGGTGTCTGCCTGCTTTCATATTCTTCTTTGAATGCGGCATCCGGTGCCGTCTGTTCGGGACGAACTTATATATTACCTTCACGGTTGGAAGGAGTGCGGCAACCTGTCATGTCATTAAGTGGAACGTGGTCATTTAAGTACTCTCCAAAAAGTCGGTGGACTACTATTCAGGTACCCGGCGAAGCGGCTATGCAGGGGTTTGCCATCGAACATGATAAACCGTTCTTTTATAAGAAGACATTTACCATACCTGCCGACTATGCGGGAAAGCAAATTATCTTGCGCTTCGATGGTGTATACAGTCATGCAAAGTTGAGTGTAAATGGTAAGTTTGTCCGTGAGCATCATGGTGGTTTTACCCGTTGGGAAACTGATATTACTTCGCTGGTACGCGTAGGGAAGAAGAACGAAATCCAATTGGAAGTAGAAGACCGTTTAGACGAAATTTCTTATGCTTCAGGATACGCACATCATCCTATCGGCGGCATACTCCGTGATGTCACACTGTTCGCTTTGCCTGAATCTCATTTGTATGATGTGAGTGTGGAAACACATTTGGATTCACTTTATAAAGATGCCGAGTTGCGCTTTGATTGTGAGTTTATCGGTAAAGAAGGTGCGGAAGCAAGATTGGAGTTGAAGGATAAAGAAGGGAGAAATGTACAGTTGCCGCAAAGTCGTTTTAAGTTGGCGAAGGGGAAAAACACGTTCTTATTGCCTGTGGCAAACCCTTTGAAGTGGGATGCGGAACATCCTAATTTATATACGTTGGAAGTGGCTGTATACAGAGATAACAAGGAACTTTCCCGTTTTGACCGCCGCATCGGTTTCCGGGAAGTGGAGATTGTGAAGGATCGTATGTTGGTAAACGGTCGTCAGGTGAAATTGCGTGGAGCTTGTCGTCATGATATACATCCTACATTAGGGCGAACCACTACTGCCGACTTGGATAGTCTGGATGTATTGCTCTTTAAGCAATCTAATATGAACTTTGTCCGTACTTCCCATTATCCTCCTTCGGAACGCTTCTTGGAGTTTTGTAACCGTTATGGCATCTATGTGGAAAGTGAGACGGCTGTTTGCTTTGTTGATACTTATCGGCAGAAGAATTATGCTCCGGGTAATACACAGAGTGATTCGGCTTATACCGACCGTTATTTGGGACAATGTCAGGAAATGGTGAAAGCTTTCCGTTCTCATCCTTCTGTCTTGTTTTGGAGTATCGGTAACGAAAGTGTTTATGGTACAAATTTCCAACTTTGCTGGGATTGGGTGAAGGCTACGGATACCACGCGTCCTGTTATTTTCAGTTATCCCGGTTCGGCAGTGGAAAAGAAAGCTAAAATATTTGATATCCTCAGTATGCACTATCAGAATGTATATGGCAATATCAATCAATGGGGGATGTCTACCCGTAATTTTCAGGGGCATGGTATACCTGCATTATATGATGAGTGGGCTCATCCGGCATGTTACACCTATGCCACTCTGCAGACCGATCCTAATATCCGTGAATTCTGGGGGAAATCTATTGATATGATGTGGGATGGCTTGTACAATGCGCCGGGCGGATTGGGAGGAGCTATCTGGGGGTATGTGGATGAAGTGTTTGCATTGCCTCAGCCCAAGGTTGGAACCGCATTCTGGAAAGAGTTTGCCCGTACTGCCAAACCTGAAAATTATCAAGGAAACTGTGTTGGATACGGAGAATGGGGAATTGTAGATGTATGGAGACGTCCGAAACCGGAATTTTGGTCTACCAAGAAAGCGTATTCACCTGTGCGTTTACTGGCAGATGACAATCTTTCTTTTACTGCCGGACAACCACTGATGTTGACTGTATACAATCGTTTTGACCATACCAACTTGAATGAGATAAAAGCTTTTTATACTTATAAAGGTATGAAAAAAGCTTTAAGGTTAGGATTTGTAGAACCGCATCAGAAAGGACTTTTGACTATTCCTGCCGAGCAATGGGAAGAGGGTGAGAAATTATTGGTAGAGTTCGTTACTTCAGAAGGAGATTTGATTGATGCTTATCGTCCTGTGTTGGGAGTGGAAAAGGTGGACTATCCTGCTGTGATTGACGGAGAAAAACTGATTGTAACCGATAATGGTGATAAACTGATGATAAGAGGAGAGGGTTTTGAAATTCCTTTCGATAAGGCTACAGGATTGATTGTCAATGCTAAAGCCGGCGAACAAGTGATCATAGAAAAAGGTCCGTTCCTTAATCTTTATGTGAACCTGAATCATTTGACGGGTGCAGAGGTTCGTAAAATGGCCAATCATTTTACGATTTCAGATTCGGACTGGAAAAAAACATCATTCAGTTACACTGAGAAAGAAAACGGAACAGTCAAAGTAGCGCTTGTCGGCAGTTACCGGGGCGTTGTAGCAGAGTTTGATATATTGATATCTCCTAAAGGAGAGTTGTCGGTTAATTATCAAACTTCCGGTGTACCCAATGGTTTCTTACGTGAGACAGGTTTGTCTTTCTATTTGTCGGATGCTATCCAGCACTTGGATTGGAAGCGTAAAGGGTATTGGAATTATTATCCGGAAGGTGAGTTTGCCGGAAATGAAGGTCGTACGTCCCTTTATCAGTCCAGACAGGCTGCATACGGCGAACAACCGGTTCAAGCTTGGCAGGCTGATACGCACAACTATTATTATTGGGCAGATGCCGGTGCCAATTGTAAGCAGCCGCTTACACAAATGGCAAAAGGTATGAAAGAGAATATTTACTATTATTCACTTTCTACGGAAACAGATTCCAAACATCGGGTATCGGTGGTTTCAGAAGATGCTTCTGTGGCTTGCCGGATAAACAAACGTGCCGACGAGCAATTGATTTTATACACAAATAATCGTTGGGATTATCCTGAGATAGCATGGGGAAATTATTGTAAGACATTGGAAGCTCTGCCCTGCTATGGACAGATAAATCTGAGAATGAAATAATCAAATAAAAGAAGTGTGTGTCATTCTATGATGAAGATTAATATAACAAAAAGATTGAACCGTTTCCTGGCAGTAGCCGGAGCAATGCTTATAGGGGCATTGCCGGCACTTGCCCAGGAAAGTTCATTGACAAGGGTCGCAGCTAATGATTGTGGTGTACCCGGTGCACAGCCTTTTTTGGTAAAAGGAGAGAATTATACGATGCCTTCGGAGGTGAAAGGCAGTAAGGAAGCTATAACCTGTAATTTCGGTGGAAAAGTGATTTATGCTTTTAATCAGTTGGATATTCATGCCGACTATCAGTTGGAAGTGGTTTATCTGGCTGACCATGAACGTAAACAACGCATTGTCGTAGATGGAAATGAAATCCAAAATGTAACGTTGGAAGCCGGAAAGGAGCAAAGATATTTGTTGGACTTACCACGTAAAGCTTATGCTTACAGCCAGTTGGTATTGGTGTTTGAAGTTGCCGGGAAAGGTGCAAATGCCATTGTATCCGAATTGAATCTTTATTCCTCCAATTCTAAAGCTCCGGTTCCTTTTAAAGGAAAAGAGAAAGAGGCATTGGGAAATGTGCTGACTTATCATATTGATACGGATGTGGATGTGGAAAAAGTATTGCCGGTTTATACGGTTCTTCCCAAAAGCGTTACGGGTACTTATCGGCCTGTTTTGTCTTTGAATGGAACATGGCAGTTTAATCCTCAGCCTGAAAAAGAGTTTTATAAACACTCGGATTCTTCCGGCTGGAAGTCTGTTATTGTTCCCGGTCAGTGGTCGATGCAGGGATTTAAGGTAGACTCGATGGCGTATGCAGGTTATCGTAAGTCGTTTGTTTTGCCGGAAGATTGGAAAGATAAGAATGTCAAATTACGTTTTGACGGAGTGCATAGTGAATACTATGTTTATCTAAATGGGGTAAAAGCAGGTTATCATTTAGGGGGGATGACTGTATATGAAATAGATGTGACCAAGCATTTAAAACCGGGTGTTAATGAGTTGGCACTTGCTGTGAGAAGTGAGTCTTTGGCTGATATGCTGGGCAGTCTGACTCAGTATGCTGCTCATCAGTTGGGAGGTATTACTAGAAAGGTGACACTGATGGCTGTTCCTCAAACTCATGTGTCGGATGTGCGTATTGTGACAGATTTGGACAGTGAGTATCGGAATGCGGCTCTGAAGATAGAGACTGCTGTAGTGAATAAGGCAACTTACGCACAGAATGGATTGACATTGCGATTGTCTGTCAATGGTTTGCCTAATGTCATAGAGCAGCGTCTTCCGAAACTGGCTGTCGGAGAGGTTTGGAAGGGGATTCTTTCGGATACCGTTACCGCTCCGCTGTTATGGAATAATGAACAGCCTCATCTTTATACGTTGAGAATGGAACTTTGTTTAAATGACGAAGTGATAGAAACCGTGGAGAAACGTTTTGGCTTTCGTGAGATAGAAGTCCGTGGAAACGAGTTGTTTGTAAACGGACGCGCCGTTAAGTTGCGGGGGGTATGCCGGCATGAGATGCACCCTTTGACGGGGCGTGTCGTGGATGCAATGTGGCAACGAAAGGATATTGAACTTTATCGTGCCGCCAATTGTAATTTTGTCCGTACTTCACATTATCCTCCTTGTGAGGAAATGCTGGATATCTGTGATGAACTGGGAATGTTTGTCGAAGTAGAATCTCCGGTTTGCTGGGTGGGACATCATGCCAATGAAAATTGGAAAACACTCAATTATCAGGATAGCCAATACTATCCTTATATACTCCAGGCGAATATGGAGACGATTCATTTTTATCGTAATCATCCTTCTGTCTTGTTTTGGTCTATGGCCAATGAGTCTTATTGGAATAAAGAATTTGCCCAAATACAAGAATATGTGTATAAAGCTGATTCTACTCGTCCGCATACGTTTCACGACCAGGCGTATGGAGGCTTTAATAATCAGGGAAGTACGGCTCCTATTTCGAATATTCATTATCCCGGACCTGATGGCTATAAGGTAGCTGCAAAGAGCAATCGCCCCATGGTTTATGGAGAGTATTGCCACTTGAATGTTTATAATCGTAGTGAACTGGTGACCGACCCGGGCATACGCAGTGATTGGGCATTGGCCTTGGCTCCCACATGGGAAAATATGTATCAGACCCGAGGCGTGTTGGGCGGTTCTATTTGGTCGGGCATTGATGATATCTTCCAATTGCCTGACGGGAATGCTGTCGGGTATGGAGCTTGGGGACCTATCGACGGCTGGCGTCGTCCCAAACCGGAATACTGGGATATGAAGAAAATTTATAGTCCGGTCAAAGTACTTACCGAAGCTCTTTTCCCAGCCAATGAATTGGTTGTGGATGTGGAGAACAGATATACTTATCTGAATATGGATGAGATAAAGATTGCTTGGCAATATGGCAAGGAGAAGGGAACGGTTTCTGCTTCCATTCCTCCTTCGGGAGATGGGAAGATACGGATTCCAATAGCCAACCCCGATAAGGCAAACGAGCTTTATTTGTCGTTTACTGATCCTCGTGGATTTGTTGTTGATGAATATCTGATACCGGTAGGAGAACAAAAACAAAATGAGTTGCCTCAATGGTTGTCGCAGCCGACTAAGCTGAAAGTCGGTAAAAAAGCTTATGTAATCAGTGGAAAGAACTTCAGCTGTGAAATCAGCAGATTGAATGGGCAGATTTTGTCTCTGAAGAAGGCAGGAAAAGAAGTATTGAAAGGAGGTCCGTGGTTGATGGCACTTCCGTTGACCGGAGGTGGATGCTATCCCAATCATAATGCCAATACACCTGTTTATAACGATTTATGTTCAGACTGGAAGGCAGTGGAAGTAAAGGCGCATAAGGAAGAAAGTAATGTGATAGTAACTGTAACAGGAAGCTATAAGGAGTTTGAAGGCAGTTATCGTTTGACGGTTAATGCTAATGGTGAATTGGCAGTTGAGTATCAATTTAAAGCTTTGCAGAACGTCAATCCGAGACAATGGGGCTTGGTCTTCGAAGCACCGCAAGACTATGACCGGACGTTTTGGCGTCGTAAGGGAATGTGGAGTGTGTATCCTGATGACCACATTAGCCGCCCGACAGGTACTGCCGATTTATTCTATCAGGGTCTTCCTGTACAAACAAATCCGCGAATACAACCTTCGTGGTCGTGGAGCAAGGATTTTAATGAATTGGGCAGCAATGACTTTCGGGCTACCCGCCGAAATATTTGGTATGCAGGATTGTGTGACGGAAGCGGGCATAAAGTAACGGCTTGTTCAAATGGCGAGCAGCATTGGCGTTCTTGGCTGGGAAAAGATAAAATCTGTTTTCTTGTTGCCGACTTTGTGACTGCCGGCAACGAAATGTTTTTGGATGGATATTATGCTCCTTATCGTAAACCGATTAAAAGCAATGATATAATAAAAGGTAAAGTGAAATTAAGAGTGGAATAAAACAGTATATTTAGTACCTTATATTGATAGAGTTTTATTTATTAGTTCCGTTTTGTACAACTCTTCTTTCCGGCAAGTTGAATTTGGAAAGAAGAGTTGTTTTTATCTTTGTACTTTACAATAATCAGCTTATTAATGTCGTATTATGAAAGAATCAAGTAAACTCTTTGTCTTGTTTTTCTTCCTTTGTTCTTTGATGTTTATGGGGTGTAGTCCTATACAAAAGGAGAAACATACTTTTTCTATTGGTGATAAAACATTTTTGTTGGATGGCAAGCCCTTTCTGATAAAAGCAGCCGAGATGCATTATACCCGTATTCCTGCCGAGTATTGGGAACATCGTATACAGATGTGTAAGGCACTTGGCATGAATACCATTTGTATTTATGCTTTTTGGAACATACACGAACAAAAAGAGGGCGAGTTTGATTTTAAAGGGCAGAATGACATTGCTGCATTTTGCCGTTTGGCACAGAAACATGGAATGTACATCATGTTGCGTCCCGGTCCTTATGTCTGTTCGGAATGGGAAATGGGCGGATTGCCTTGGTGGTTGTTGAAAAAGAAAGATATCAAGCTCCGCACCAATGATACCTATTTCCTTGAAAGGACAAAACTCTTTATGAATGAGATTGGTAAGGAATTGGCGGATTTGCAGGTAAGCCGCGGAGGAAATATCATTATGGTACAGGTGGAAAATGAATACGGAGCCTATGCTACCGACAAAGAATATATAGCCAATATACGTGATATAGTCAAAGGAGCCGGTTTTACCGATGTGCCTCTGTTTCAGTGTGACTGGAGTTCTACTTTTCAGCGTAACGGATTGGATGATTTGGTTTGGACAATTAATTTCGGAACAGGAGCCAATATTGATGCACAGTTTAAGAAGTTGCAAGAAGCTCGTCCGAATGCACCTTTGATGTGTAGCGAGTTTTGGAGCGGATGGTTCGACCATTGGGGGCGCAAACACGAAACCCGTGATGCCGAAACAATGGTTTCGGGTATTAAAGATATGCTTGAACGCCATATCTCTTTTTCTCTGTATATGACGCATGGAGGAACTACTTTTGGACATTGGGGAGGAGCAAATAGTCCTGCTTATTCTGCCATGTGCAGTTCTTATGATTATGATGCTCCCATCAGTGAAGCGGGTTGGGCGACTCCTAAATATTATAAGTTGCGGGAGATGATGATGCAGTATGCCGACTCTGCACAAGTGATACCCGATGTTCCGGCTGCCTATCCGGTAATTGAGATTTCCGAATTTGAACTGAAGGAAGTGGCTCCGTTATTTGACAATCTGCCCGAGCCGAAGCTTTCAGAGGATATCAAACCGATGGAACAGTTCGACCAAGGTTGGGGAACGATTTTATATCGCACTTCTTTGCCGGAAGTGAAAGAAGGCACTACTCTGTTAATAGACGAAGTACACGATTGGGCACAAGTATATGCCGATGGTAAATTGTTGGGACGTCTGGATCGCAGACGAGGACAGAATTCATTGGTGCTTCCTTCGTTGCAGAAAGGTACCCGACTTGATATTCTGGTTGAAGCGATGGGGCGTGTTAATTTTGATGTGGCTATCCATGACCGTAAAGGAATTACGAACAAGGTCGAATTGCTGACCGAGACTGATAAGAAGGAATTAAAGAATTGGGAAGTTTATAGTTTCCCGGTTGATTACGACTTTGCAGAGTCAAAGAAATATGCGGAAGGTGAAAAACTTGATGCACCTGCCTACTATCGTGCAACATTTGAGTTAGACCGGGTAGGGGATGTCTTTCTGGATATGCAAACGTGGGGAAAAGGAATGGTTTGGGTTAATGGAAAGGCAATGGGACGTTTTTGGAAAATCGGACCGCAACAAACTTTGTTCATGCCCGGCTGTTGGCTGAAGAAAGGTAAGAATGAAATTATTGTTCTTGATTTGCTGGGACCTGAGAAAGCGACGGTATCGGGATTAAAGAAACCTATTCTTGATATGTTACGTGCTGAGGCTCCCGCCACCCATCGCACTAAAGGGCAAAATCTTAATCTAAAGGGTGAGAAGTCGGTTGCTGTTGGCGAATTGACAGCAGGCAACGGTTGGCAGGAAGTTAAATTCGGAAAAACTGTTGCAGGACGTTATTTCTGTCTGGAGGCATTGAGTGCACAAGATGGAAAAGACAATGCTGCCGTAGCCGAGTTCTATTTGTTGGATGAAAATGGCAAGCCGCTTCCCCGTCAGCATTGGAAGATTGAATATGCCGATAGTGAAAGCACAAGTTGGGGCAACTTTACTGCCGATAAAATATATGACTTGCAGGAATCTACCTATTGGAGTACTCGTGATGGGGATAAATATCCTCACCGGTTTGTAATAAACTTGGGAGAAGACGTAAAAGTATCCGGTTTCCGTTATCTGCCGCGTGCTGAAGAGTCGTATCCGGGTATGATAAAGAAGTATAAGGCTTATGTAAAGAGTACCCCTTTTAATTTCTGATCCTTTTTTAGAGTTTTTATAATACAATCTTAGTTCTAAAAGTAATAGTCTGCAATTGGGACTATTGCAACTCCTCCTATCTCGCAGAAACGCCTGTAATGAGAATGCTTCTGTGAATAGGAGGAGTATCTGTTCACGCGTGCTTTCTGACGGTCAGTATTATTCCCCCATTCTGATTCTGTTTCCCGGCTTGCGTGCAGTGTCTGCGATAGTATGTACTTCGGCTTCTACTTTACCTTTTACAAATTCAGGAATATTATATGAGAACATGAAGCGTGAGTAGAAATCAGGATCTTCTTGCGGGAGGATAAAAGGTTTTCCTGTTTTTCCGTTTTCATCAATATGTACCAGATATGGACGTGTATAAAGACCGTCAATGCGCCGGCTGCTGAAAACAAGCCAACGGCTGTTGCTGCTCCATGAATGATAGCTTTCCACATCATCACTGTTTACTTCATCCATATGGTGCATGACACCCGAATCCAAATCTATTCTATATAAATCTGCATCTTTGTGCCAAATGGAAAAGTTTCCATATTCGGATAACGTGAAAACGAGCTGTTTTCCATCGGGAGAAACCCGGGGGAAGGAGGCACTTTTGTGTTCTGCTCCGGTTATCTGGACGGTGGCTTGTTCGCTGCTGTAAAGTGTATCTACCTGATGACCGAAACGTCGGGCTTCAGGGTCGAAGCTGATAGAACAAAGACTGTATTTCACTGATTTGAAGTCTTTGGGAATTTCCTTGGCTTGTGCCGAGCAAAAATAAAGTGTTTTTCCGTCCGGTGAGAAAGTGGGGAAAGTTTCAAAAGCTTTATCGGAGAATATCAGTGAGTCGGTCACTACTTCATGCTTATTTACATCGTATACCACCACGTCTGAAGATAAATCATAGACTTCAATCCGGTTTTTATCGTTCATGTGGAAAGCCTGGCGGGTATTGTTGACGGAGAAAGCCACAAAATTGCCCGAAGGATGCCATGACGGATAAACCAATGATTGTACCTTTTCACCGGCTTTTGTATCCAGTTTTTCTACGCTTTTTCCATTTATAATGTAAGTACCCGGCAGTTCGGCACGCATGTGGAACAGCATTTTTTCCGGGTCTTGCCGGCAGAAGGAATGGCAGTTCATACAGTTATGGTTGGTCAGGCTGTTTTCGATGATAGGGGTTTGTTCATAATCGGTGATATGACGTTGGTAGATTCCCATTTTATTCCACAGTTCATATCCCGGTTCTATCAATCGGTAGACCAGATATTCGTCTATCGGGTCGGCAGATACATGCCACAGAAAAGTGGGATAGCTTTGCCATTCGTTCTTTTCTCTTCGATAGACTTTTACATCAATATCTTTTCCAACGGCTTTGTCCAGTAATTTGTTCCATTCTTTTTCCGGAAAGAGAAATTGCCCGTCGGTGGAAGCTGCCGTTATCATCTTTTCATTGCCGCAGCTGAGCACGGCTATTGCTTCGTCTCCCGGCTCCGACAATCGGAAGCGTAAGGGAGCGATATGTGGGGGAATGGTGACATCGGCGTAATCGGGAAAGATAGACGGCAGTTCGTCCAGTGTTACATCGGCAACCGGTTCTTTAGTTGTGCCGGTGCAAGCCATGCAACAGATACAAAGCAAAAATATGTGGAATAAGATAGCGTTCTTCATGGTTGTTTCATTTTTTGAACATATAATAATACCAGTATGTATTACCGAAACCGGCATGTAGTTTGTTGGGCAATGCAGCACTTCCTCTATTCTGAAGTACCGTTTGCTTGAAGGTACGGAAACGTTCTGCCACTTGTGGAGTCACTCCCAATCGAGTCCACGCTGCTGTGTCTCCTTCGTGGGCAAGAATGATGGCTTCTTGGAAGCTTACCGGCATAGGCGACAGTCCTTTGGCATTATGATAAGTCTCTATAAGTTGGTTAAACGGAATAATGTCTTTATTCATTAGACAGAATATGCCCAAGTATTCGAATGCTGTTTTACATTCGGGATTAGAAGCGATGATTTGGAGCAAATCGTAGGGAACGCCTTCTATCTGGGCCAAGCCGTCGGTCTTGGCAATGCAGCGTCGTTTGAATCCCAATTCAGGGTCCTTGTCAATGGCTTCATCATTGTTCAGGAATCGTTTTAAAGCAACTACCTGTTCTTTATAAGCATGCGTGTCTTCCAGCATGCTGATGTATTTTCCGGCAACGGCATGATTGCCATAAATCAAATTTGTCTTCACCAGTCTGGTTAGCAGACGGGGATTTACAGTCCATTCGGAAGAAATCATTCCTTCGAAAGCCATTCGTTGGGCAAGGGCCACATTTCCCATTGCATAATAAACATCACTTAATAAGGTGGAAGCTGTGGTGGAACGATTCCATGCAATCCATAAACCGTCTGCTCCTACTTGTTTGAGCGATAATGCTTTGTCGGCCAAAATACCTTTTTGTGCCAATGCCAGATTTTGGAAACAGGCGTGCATGGCGTTTTTATCGGAACGAAGGGGAGCAGAAAGGAGTTTGTCCCATTGTTCGGTTCTGGCGTAATAATCGAGCTCTTTTACTAAGTACAATGTGGGGGAGTTGTATGCCTTTGTTTCGTTGTGCAGGAACCATCCTGCCAGGATAATCTGAAGAATAGGAGAGGTATAGGTCATCCATTTCTTTTTAAATCCTTTGAATTTTCCGCATAGGCAGGCTAGTATGAATATGAGTAATAATGCTCCCCATGCATAATAAATGATAGGTTGCAATGCCAATCGGGGATTGAAATAAGCATCAGGCGAGAATACAATGCGCGCTTCTCCTCCCAATCCTGTCTGATACCACCAACAAGCGGGAAAAATACCCAAAGGAAGTAAGAGGAGGGAGTACCATTTGAAAGATGATTTAGTGTAGAATTCATAGAAAATAGCACAGAGTATGACCGCTTCGAATGCCGGACCTGCAAAGTAGAACAGCAGCCATGAGGCGATGGCCATGAATGGAATCCGAATAAAGGGGGAACGGATGCGGATGTATAAATTGAGTATCCACACTACTGATGCGTAAGCAAGAATACCTTCCAGATGATGATTGAAATCCATATCGGCCAATAATAGAAGGATGCCCGGCATCAGATAAGCCAATGGCATTTCCAGGTTGGGAGACAGCTTTCGCCAGATGTTCTGCACACCGATGCCGATGCAGAGAAACAGACAGGTCATAATCAGCGGTCCGATATGCGGATGGATGAAATATTGAATAAGAAAAGAAGCGATGTATTCTGAAATTCCTCCGGGATGGGAAAAGAGTTGGAGGGCGTAGTCTTGGTTAAAACGGAACAGACGAAATTGTTCGATATAAAAATAGTGGAATGCAAGTTGCCGTTCTAAATAAAAAAATAAAAGCAGACTTATACCTAGCCAACTTATTATATTAATTATAATGCTCTTCTTCATCAATGAGTTTCATTTATTCTGAAAGTGTCAGATTACATTAAATAAGGGAGGATGTGTCAAAACCTCTGAAAAGTTCTGATACATCCTCCCACTAAATGTTTTTTTAATATTTGTTGATAGCCTCTTTAGCCTTAGTGACAACCGTAGCAGCCGGAATCTCTTCCAGACTGAATTCATCGAATGCCTTTAATATTTTGTCAATCTTCTTGATTGCTGATTTATTTCCTTTCTTTTCGAACTCTTCCTTTAAGATGCGGATTTTTTCGTAAGATTGGATACCTTCAATCAAACGTTCGAAACGGATGGATGAACGTCCTTCGGGATAAATCATATAAGTGTCTCCGGCAGCCCATGCTGTGAAACGGCTGTCTTGCAAAGGATTTTTAACCCAACTGTTTAAAGCCCAACGGAGATAACCGTCCAAATTCTCTTTGGCAGCAAACCAACCTAACCATTCTGCTTCAGCCGGTGCACTGAAAGTGAAAGTATTCGGGCGGGGTTCGGTACAACAAGTATAATATGTAGTAACCTGTCCGGCTTCTTTGCGTGATTTAATCACTTCGGCAGGGAATTTCTCGCCTATGGCGATACAATAGTCATGTAATTCTTTCACTAATTCATCATGATAGGTTCCTGCTAAAGAAACTTTAAAGTCTTTATCGGCTTTGCGAATTACTTTTAATGTGGCCAGCATATCTTTCATCGGACGTTCGTCCATAGAGATATGTGTAATGTCGAACCATCCTTTTTCTTTCAGATGTTTGGCGAAAGAGGTCAGCATGTTGCCCCAGAATTCATCATAAGCAGCTTCGCCCGGTTTGGCATCCAGGTATTTGAATGAATTGCTTGCCTGGTCGAAATATTGGAAAGAAAGTCTCCAAGGCACCATTGAATAGCAATTGATTTGTTTCTTCACTCCCAATGACATCATATATTCCACCCATTTGTCGAATACGGTATAATCGAAATACCAGGTTCCGTCCGCTTTCTTTAACCAAGTCACCATACTTTCAAAAGGATCATAAGTCTGTCCGTTCCAAGGCTTGTGCATGATAGAGGCAGTGATGACTTTTCCGCCTGCGTCTACATAGTTTTGCATATCGGGACGCATACGGTCAAAATGTTCTTTGCTGAATGGCTCTACATTATAGTAACGTGCTTCGGCATACGGATTTTGCCATAAATCAAGGTGGAAAGCCCACTCTGTGGAAGCCGGTAAAGTACGGTTCTTTACATTTACTGCTAATTTCAGTTCCGATAAAACTTTATCCCCATCTTTTACAGTAACGGTACCGGTATATTTTCCGGCTTTTACCTGTTGGGGTACACGGACACTGATCCAGCCGCCTTGTGTTGCATTGGCGGGTACTGTCAAAGTGGAGGCGATATGGTCGATAGGGTCTGCTACAAGTGTAGAGTCATAATCCGAACTTTTACGGTAGCCACATCCGCCTTTTCCGTCTTTATTCAATTCGTCGGTCATGACATAACGTACAAAACCGGTACGGACATTATCTTTTGAAATTGTTTCTTTGCCGGAGGTTAAGTCACTGACTATAAAAGATAAGTTGTCGAGTGCTTCGGGAGTCCATACAACAAGCTGTGCCGAAACTCTTTCACCTTTCCACGCAGTGAGGTTAATGTCTTTTTTTAGTCGGGCAATCGGAGCAGGTTCTTCTTTTTTGTATCTGATGTCTGTGCTGCCCCAACTGACTTGCGGAGCACTTACCTTAACCCATAAAGACGGGTTGGTTGAAATTGGATTACTTGCTTCTTCGTAGTTTGTTGAAGTCTGAGCATTTAGGCTGTTTATTGAAAATAAAAAAGCGCCTAGAATAATGAGTTTTTTCATAGGTTGTGATTATTTGTTTCTGCATGCAAAGGTAACGTAGTGAGAGTTAATATCCAAATGAGTTTCTATAAATCCTGTGAAATATCTCCATGGAATAAATAAAAGAGGCGGAAAAACAATATTGCTTTCCGCCTTGACGCTTCTTTTTATCGGCAAAAAATCGTTGCAATCATAATCCTGCAAATTTTCGGTGGTCAATGCCTTGGGTGGTAGCAGAAGTAATGTGGTGCAATGGGGTAATATCCACTGAGGAGACAGACACAATCTCCTTTCACGCATAACAGGACTTGAAACCTTTTATTCATGGGCATTTTTTGTGAAAGCAATTTATCAGCTTTCTTTTGACCGCCATTAATATGGGGAAAGATAGCACGAAGCTGTACTCATGCTCTCTTAAAACATGAATAATGCAGTTGCCACCAAACGGTTGTTAGATACAGAATGAGTATCAACCACTTTTCCATTGGAGTGGTTCAGAGAACCATACCATGCAGAAGTCAGATTGTATTCTACTCCTAATTTCCAATGAGGAACATTGTAAGTCAGTTCGGCTGTTCCGCTGAGCAGTTGGTCTACGTTTGTTCCCGTTCCATACATATTGGTCACGGCATCACTTGTTCCGAGATTTTTCATATAACCGAAGAAAATAGCCGGTTTCCATGTCTTGCCATATACGATATTAATCCATGAACTACTGTTGCGGTTAGGTGAATATTCCTGTTCGCCTGTACGTGGGTCAATTGATTTTATACCATAACCTCCCAACATAGAGGTTTGTGTAAGATTGGAACCTAATACGCTTTTGGCGGCAACCAACCATTTTTCAGAATTGTATTTCATGTGCACTTCGTATGACAGACTGGTGATACGTTCGCTCACTTTGTATATCTTGTCTTCCACAGTGGCTTGTGTACGGGGAGTCAAAGATACCATTTCGATACCTGCTCCTATCAATAAACCTTTGTGTTTATAGTCAATACCGGCATATATTTCGGGTACGCAACTGTTTTTGATGTACTTCTGACTTTTGCCTTCAGGACCTTGAGACAGGTATTGTGACTGCCAAAGGGCTGCACCTGTTATTTGTATATCTCCGGTTTTGTAGCGGTAGCGGATTTGCGGTGCACGGCTGAAGGGCTGAAAAGGAGCTCCCATATTCAGATTTAATATTTGGGGAGCAACATCACCATACAGGGGATGCCATGTTTGTCCCAGTAATAGAGCAGATGTGCCCCAATCCAAATTCAGATAAGCATGGCGCAGGCGAACCACCGAAAATGTAGTGCCCGAACCACGAAAGTCCAGTTCTACTTTGGCGGAAGTTTTTGCATTGCCTAATTTAGGACCTTGCACGTCCAATCCCATCCGGGTATATAAAGCATAGAAACTACCATTGGCTGTCGCGTTCAAGTCTTTGCCGTCGGCATCATATACTTTGTCCTTGGGATACATATAGAAAAGCCCGTCTACCGTTTCTTCGTTTGCCCGGCTGTTGTAAAATAAGTCGGTGCGGATTTGGCCATAGAATTTATAACTAAAATCTTTTAGTTGTGCAAAACTTGTTGTTGACGATAGCAGCAAAATTGTGAATAGTAGTGAATATCTTCTCATAATTTATCGAGTTTGTTTTAATAGCCTGCAAAATTATATAAAAACTGAGAAAAACGCGAATGAAAGAGAAGGAAATGTCGTTGAACCTTTGTGTTACGTGTGGCTTTGATTATACTTATTCCTTGAAAATTTTTTTGCTACCACTCAAACTTTGTACCTGTGCTTGTCTTGGAAAGAAGAGATATGGGAGTGTAGGAATGAAAACTCAAAAAGGAGCTATGTCAAAACTCAACCGGGCTATCCCATCGTCAGCTGTAGGGGCAGGGTCTGCCCGAATACACAAAGCAAACTGCTTTCGGGCGGGCGAACCTCGCCCCTACGAACTAAACGACAGCATTATCCGCGGTTTGACACAACTCCTTTTCTTTATTTTGTATCAGGGGATATATACTGATTATTCACCTTTGATAGCTGCAACTCCCGGAAGAACTTTTCCTTCGATTGCTTCCAGCAAAGCACCACCACCTGTAGAGATGTAAGATACTTGGTCAGCCATACCGAACTTGTTGATACAAGCTACAGAGTCACCACCACCGATTAATGAGAATGCTCCGTTTTTAGTTGCTTTTGCAATGGCTTCAGCGATAGCACGTGAACCGGCAGTAAAGTTGTCAAATTCAAATACACCTGCAGGACCGTTCCAAAGGATAGTCTTGGCATTTTCGATGGCGGCAGCAAATGATTTTTGAGTTTCAGGACCTGCGTCAAGACCTTCCCATCCGTCAGGAATGTTGTTGGAAGGAACAATCTGAGTATTAGCATCGTTAGAGAATGCATCGGCTGCTACACAGTCAGTACCCAATACCAGATTTACACCTTTGGCTTTTGCTTTGGCAATGATGTCAAGTGCCAATTCCAGTTTATCGTCTTCAACGATAGAGTTACCGATTTTTCCACCCTGTGCTTTGGCGAAAGTGTAAGTCATACCACCGCAAAGAATCAGGTTGTCAACTTTGTCCATCAAGTTTTCAATAATACCGATTTTGGTAGAAACTTTAGAACCACCCATGATAGCAGTGAAAGGACGTTTGATGTCTTTCAGAATATTATCAACGGCCTTTACTTCTTTCTCCATCAGATAGCCTAACATCTTGTGGTCAGCATCGAAGTAATCAGCGATAACGGCAGTAGAAGCATGTTTGCGGTGTGCAGTACCGAATGCGTCATTTATATAACAGTCGGCGTATGAAGCCAATGTCTTGGCAAACTCTTTTTGAGAAGCTTTCATCGCTTTTTTTGCATCTTCGTATGCAGGATCTTCTTTATCAATTCCGACAGGTTTTCCTTCTTCTTCAGGATAGAAACGCAAGTTTTCCAATAACAAGACTTCTCCCGCTTTCAAAGCTGCTGCAGCATCACTTGCTTTAGCACAGTCCGGAGCAAATTGAACGGGTACGCCCAATTTTTCAGAAACAGCGTCTGTAATCTGGCTCAATGAGAATTTAGCATTGACTTTTCCTTTGGGTTTACCCATGTGTGACATGATAATCAAACTACCACCATCAGCCAAAACTTTCTTCAGTGTAGGAAGAGCACCACGGATACGGGTATCGTCAGTGATTTTACCATTTTCATCCAAAGGTACATTGAAGTCCACGCGGACAATCGCCTTTTTACCGGCAAAGTTGAAATTGTCAATTGTTTGCATAATCTCTTAATTTGTTTATAGTGTATAATTATAATCTCGTTTATTAAGGGTGTGGCAAAGTTACTAATATTTTTTGTTCGCAGAGTGTTAGAGACATAATATTTTTCTTCTTTTTTGCAGAAAGCATATTTCTAAATATAATAATGTGTCCTTGATAGCCCTGTTATAAAGGGTGAAATATTTTTCCCGTGTTAAGATTCTCATAAATAGTTTATTAACGAAAGCTTATGAACAAAAGTTAATTAAATGTTTGACTGTAAAGAGATAAAAAGTACTTTCACATGAGTGTACAACTGAATAATAGCCATTAATGCACTAATTAAAAACTTCTGTATCGACGACTAATCAGCTTGACCTGTTTTTGGTATTATTAAGGGATATGTGATAATGCATATCTTATGTCTTTAAATATAAATTTAGATACAATGAAGTATTTGAACGGTGTTGCTGTCTGTTGTTTGGGCAGTATTCTATTTTTGTCTTGTCAAGAGCAATTTGAAGAAGACTCTGAAAGGCAGGAGGGTCAACAGTTACCAATGTCTGTTATAGCTCAAATAGGGGTTATACATAATGAGCCGACTCCCCGTTATTCGGGAGAAGTGGGGAGTGCTATTTTTGCAGAAGGTGATAAAATCGGTATGTTCGTAGATGATAATCCGGTCACGGAATGGACTTATTCCTTGAAATGGACTTCTCCAAAAGCTTATTGGGATGATTTGGTGACTGAAAGTACATTCTCTGCCTTTTATCCATATAATGATGCGACTACTGATAGAACAAAAGTATGTCTGCCATCTTTGAAGGGACAGGATGGTAGTTGGGAAAATATCCAGAAGTATGATTTTATGGTGGCAGAGGTGACTCAGGCTTATGGAGAGGATGGAACCGTTGCTTTTACCGGCAATAACTCTTTTCGCCATATTTCTTGTTTGGTGCAATTTGATATAAAAGCTGCCGGTACATTATCTGATGCGGTTCTGACTAACTTGTCGCTGGAAGGTGGTAATATAATTTCTTCTGCTACTTATTCGTTTGAGACAGAAAAGGTTACTCTTACGCAGGAAGGTGATTCCGATTTGTTGAGTGTTTCCCTGAATAACCATTCAATGGCGGATGAAAAGGAAGGTGTTTCTTATTATTTCATATTGAATCAGAAAACATCCGATACTCCCGTTTCATTGACGTTGGAATATTCGGTTGCAGGTAAGTCTTATGCCGCTTCCATTTCTACTTTTGCCAAAGATAATGCATTTAAGGAAGGTACTCATCAAAAGTATAATATTGCGGTCAATGGAAAAGAAATACAAATAACGGGAGGGGAGATTGGCAGCTGGAATGACGGCGGAGAAATGGGGGATATTAACCTTGATGTAAAGACCGGAGATGAAGAAAATAAATAAAGGTCAGTTTCGTTTTATATTGTTTTTGTCATTGTTTCTGACACTGTCTTTCTCGTGTCAGCGTGTAATGGATGATGGAGAAGAAGACGATGTGTCGTCTTCTGATGGGACAGCATTGAAAATAATGGCCCGTTCCGGCGGAAATACATCTATTGAATATCCGGTTTATCTGTATGCTTTTAATGAGAAAGGAGACTGTGCGGCAAAGCAGAAGATAACTTCGGAAGAGGTGGAAATGAATCTGCAGTTACCTTCGGGAAATTTTAAGGTGGTGGCTCTTTCGGGAGTATCTAAAGGATATGTGATGTCCGATAATCCCAAAATCAGCGATGTAATCACTATGCAAGAAGGTGGTTGTGCTTCAAAAGCAATGATGATGGGAATGGCTGACGTTTCATTGGAAGGAAAGAATAAAACGGTGAATCTTCTGCTTACTTACATGGTGGCTTCTCTTAATGTTGTTCTGACAAAAGCGGATAAGGTTAAACAGGTGAAAGTAGGCATATCGCCTTTGCATTCTTCTCTTAATTTTGAAGGAAAATATGGAGGTGAGGAAAAGAAACTGGAAATAGAGTGTGCGTTAGGGACAGATGGGAGATGGACTGCGGGACCTGTTTATATCTTTCCCGGTTCCGGCTCTCAAACCACTTTGTCCATCACGCTGGACGATTCAAAAGGAAGCCACACGTATGGATATGTCAGTAAAGTTGTTCCTCAAGCCAATCATCCTTATAATATAGGTGGCAGCTATACAGGAGATATTTCTATCGATGGAAGCCTGATAGCCAAAGGTTGGGAGGATGCGATAGATGTCGAGTTTAAATTTGAAACGGATGAAGACAACTCCAATGATGAAGATGTGGATGAGGATATATCGGGAGTTCCCGAGGTTGGAAGCATTTGGAATGATTGTATTGTAGCCGCTTCCAATAAAAGTAGCGATGGAAGTGGAACAGATTTGTTACTGATGAGTTTGGAAGAATGGGAAAGTCAAATAGCAACTGCCCGGTCTGTTCCCGAAGGCTATTCTGTTCATAATATAAAGAACTGGCGTTTTCCTACGGAACAGGAAGCCAAAGCAATTAGAGACCGGTTTAATGGTGACAGATTGATTGATTTGAATGAGAAAATAGAAGCCAGGAATCAAGAAGAGCTGGAAATAACACATGATTCGGATACGCGCTATTTATGTGATAAAGAGGGTGTTTTCTATTCTTTTCAGTTTATTGGCGCAAAGAGAGTTACGAAAGCGGGAAAGGATAAGTTTTATCTGATTCGTGTCGTTACTACCCATCACTTTTCAAAATAAGGAGTACTTATGTATAATGAATAGAGGCAGGTTTTAAGCCTGCCCCTACCTTAAAGAGTAAGATTCTTTTTAGAAATGATAATCTACACTTAAGCCGAATACTTTATTGGTACGGGCATAGACATCTGTTCCTTTTATGGTTGTGTTATTGTAGTTCTCTGAAGTTTTGGTGTAATCATCGTATGTTGTCCAGAAATAAGCGATGTTCAGGTTCAAATGCGAATTCATTTTGATTTTGGCGCCAAAGCCCAGAGAATAAGAATCGCAATAGAAACTTGTATCAGTCTGGAAGTTGTTGGACAATCCATAGTCTGTGTTCTGGTAACCGCCACTGATTGTCAGTTGTTTGGTAGCATCCCATTCGATGCCGGCCAAGTATTCATTCGCGCCTTTAGTCAAGTATTTCTGTCTTCCCTCTGCCATGCCTGCCGATTTATCATCATAGAAATGATATTCTACGGAAGCGCGCAGAGTGGGCAGGATTTCATATCCGGCAGCAATTGTTAATAAAGAAGGAATATCACTGGGAGTATTTACACCGTCTTTGTAAGGAGCAAGCAGCGGCTCGGCTTCTACCGGGTTTACATCTATCTTGTGTGTTTTGTTTTCGATATTCATGTTGGTTTTAAACTCATACTTGGCAGCAAAGTTCCATTTTCCGAACTTAACGTCTGCTCCGATAATGGGAGTCAGTCCCCAACCTGTCTGGTCGCAGTCCAGCTCAATATTGGCAAGCTGAGAACCACCCCGTTCGGGAATCAGTTTGGCATCCAGAAAACCTTCATAACCTCCGCTGAAATAGTTCATACGCCCTCCGGCAAATACTGACAGCCAGTCATTGATTTTATAACTTAATCCTAATTGCGCACCATAAATATATTGGCGTCCGTCCATGGCACTGTTAATAATATACTTATCGGGAGTCAGTCCTTTGGTTGCAAGCAACCCCATTGCAGCAGCACTGAACATGGGCAAACCGTCATCAAAAGAAGCCTTGCCGCCACCGCCGGTGATGGCAAAACTGGCAGAGATAGTCCAATCGCCTTTCTTGTAAGCTCCGTGGAAACTGGGGATGAAAGGAGCAGAAGCCGTACCTTTGTAAAGACGTGATGTGCCTTCACCGTCGACAGCCTGAAATAATGGGAAAGTGGAAGTTATCTCACGGGTTTGGTAAGCACTCTGTCCGGTCAAAGAAAGATAAAATCCGTCTTCGGGCAGAAAAGACAAACCTGCCGGGTTGGAATAAACACCGTCGATATCGATTGAAGCACCACGGGCAATCATTCTCAAAAAAGAAGCATGTTGATTTGTGTTAGTCAGGATACCTCCTGCAAAAGTTGGATTTGAAACCATTAGCGTCGCTGCGCCAATCAGTAGAATTTTCTTCATTAATTATTTTGTTTTTTGATTTTCGGGCGCAAAGGTAGGATAAAATAACACACAAGCAAAGGAATTGTGCAATTAATTGCGCTTTTAGATGAATATTTCAACTGTTTCAGAAGAAACTATTTGAGCTTGCAATAAATGGTATAACAGTTATTAAGTCACGAAACAATGTAAAACAGAATAAATATTCCTACCTTTGTAACTCTTTTAAGCAATCAAAAAGTAAGTATGTATACTAACAAAGAAATATGGAACGTCAGTTATCCGATATTCCTCGGATTATTGGCACAAAACATTATTAATGTGACAGATACCGCCTTTTTGGGGAGAGTGGGTGAAGTGGAACTCGGTGCTTCGGCCATGGGTGGATTGTTTTACATTTGCGTTTTTACGATAGCCTTTGGCTTTAGTACAGGTTCGCAGATTATGATAGCCCGGCGCAATGGAGAAGGCAGATTCAGAGATGTAGGGCCTGTTATGATGCAGGGGTGTGCTTTTCTGTTGATATTGGCGGTCGGTCTTTTTGGGCTGACTCATGCGGCTGCTCCTTCGCTGATACGCTTGCTTATTTCTTCGGATGCCATATTCGATGCTACCAAAGAATTTTTGAACTGGCGTATTTTCGGTTTCTTTTTTGCGTTTGTCAATGTCATGTTCCGTGCTCTTTATATAGGTATCACGCGTACGAAGGTACTGACCTTGAATGCCATTGTCATGGCTATGGTGAATGTCGTGTTGGATTATGCCCTGATTTTCGGTCATTTCGGTTTGCCTGCCTTGGGGTTGAAAGGGGCTGCCATTGCTTCGGTTATTGCTGAGGCCTCTTCGTTGGTCTTTTTCCTTCTATATACTTGGGCAAGAATCGACTTCCGAAAATATGGGCTGAATCATTGGCCGCGTTTTGATTTCACTTTGCTGGGACGCATCTTGAGCATTTCTTGTTTTACGATGGTACAGTATTTTTTGGCAATGGCGACCTGGTTTGTTTTTTTTGTGGCTGTAGAGAGATTAGGACAGCGTCAACTGGCCATTGCAAATATAGTGAGAAGCATTTATGTGGTAATGCTGATACCTGTCCAGTCCTTGTCTACCACCGCCAATTCGTTAGTAAGTAACTTGATTGGTGCCGGAGGGGTGAGTCACGTCATGCAACTGATGGGGCGTATTGCCCGTATGTCTTTTATTATTATGGTGGTATGTGTTGCTGTTCTGGTTGTGTTTCCGCAGGCAATGCTTTCTGTTTATACCAATGAGGAGGCTTTGCTGATAGAGTCTGTACCTTCTCTTTATGTCATAGGAGGTGCCATGCTGATTGCATCGGTTGCCAATATTTATTTCAATGGTATTTCGGGCACGGGCAACACACAGGCTGCCTTGATACTTGAGACTGTGACTCTTGTCATTTATACTTCCTATATCTTTTGGATAGGATATATTGTGAAAGCTCCCGTATCTGTCTGTTTCTCCACCGAAGTAATTTACTATGCTCTGTTATTGATTTGCAGCGTTATTTACTTGAAAAAAGCAAAATGGCAGAATAAAAAGATATGAGGTAATTAACTTTTTTGTATTTTTGCACCTCAAAAGCTGTTTAAGGTTAGTGATTAAAGTTCAGTAACTTATAATTCATAATCCGTAATTTATAATTAAAGATATATGTTCGATAATTTAAGTGAGAGACTGGAACGGTCTTTTAAAATCCTGAAAGGTGAAGGAAAAATCACCGAAATCAATGTCGCAGAGACTCTGAAAGATGTTCGTAAAGCGTTGCTTGATGCCGACGTCAACTATAAGGTAGCCAAGAGTTTTACAGATACGGTGAAAGAGAAAGCGCTGGGACAGAATGTGTTGACAGCTGTCAAGCCTAGCCAGTTGATGGTAAAGATAGTGCATGATGAGCTGACTGCGTTGATGGGTGGCGAAACAGCCGAACTGGAATTGAACGGTCGTCCTGCAATCATCTTGATGTCGGGTTTGCAAGGTTCGGGTAAGACAACTTTCTCCGGTAAGTTGGCACGTATGCTCAAGGCGAAGAAGAACCGTAAACCTTTGTTGGTGGCCTGCGACGTCTATCGTCCTGCTGCTGTCGATCAGTTGACTGTTTTGGGAGAACAAATCGAAGTCCCCGTATATAGCGAACCGGGCAGCAAAGACCCGGTGCAGATTGCACTGAACGCTATTCACGAGGCAAAGGCAAAAGGTTATGACCTGGTGATTGTCGATACAGCCGGACGTTTGGCTATCGACGAACAGATGATGAACGAAATTGAAGCGATTAAGAAAGCTATCAATCCTGATGAAACATTATTTGTTGTTGATTCAATGACCGGTCAGGATGCAGTAAATACGGCTCGCGAGTTCAATGAGCGTCTTGATTTCAATGGTGTGGTGCTCACTAAGTTGGATGGTGATACCCGTGGTGGTGCCGCCCTTTCTATTCGTACGGTAGTAAACAAGCCGATTAAGTTTGTCGGTACAGGTGAAAAGCTGGATGCCATTGATCAGTTCCACCCTGCACGTATGGCAGACCGTATCCTCGGTATGGGTGATATCGTATCGTTGGTAGAACGCGCACAGGAGCAATACGATGAAGAAGAAGCCAAGCGTCTTCAGAAGAAGATTCAGAAGAACCAGTTCGACTTCAACGACTTCCTGGCTCAGATTCATCAGATAAAGAAGATGGGTAACTTGAAAGAACTGGCTTCTATGATTCCGGGTGTGGGCAAGGCAATCAAGGATATCGATATCGATGACAATGCCTTCAAGAGTATCGAGGCCATTATCTATTCCATGACTCCCGAAGAGCGTACGCATCCCGAAGTTCTGAACGGAACACGTCGTACACGTATTGCCAAGGGTAGCGGTACCACTATTCAGGAAGTAAACCGTCTGCTGAAACAGTTCGACCAGACGCGCAAGATGATGAAGATGGTCACAAGCAGCAAGATGGGTAAGATGATGCCTAAAATGAAGAAGTAATACCTTATATATATAAGGAAAGGAGGAAGTGCAAAACTTTCTCCTTTTTTTATTATGTCGACTGACTGATTTATACTACATTTGTTGGAAAGAATCATTTAACAAAGAGAATATGCAATTAATTGACGGAAAAGCCATTTCGGAACAAGTAAAGCAGGAAATAGCTGCTGAAGTTGCCGAAATTGTAGCCAAAGGAGGCAAGCGTCCTCACTTGGCAGCTATCCTCGTCGGCCATGACGGAGGAAGTGAAACATACGTGGCAGCCAAGGTAAAGGCTTGCGAAGTATGCGGTTTTAAATCGAGCCTCATTCGCTATGAGGCTGATGTGACGGAAGAAGAGTTGTTGGCTAAAGTCAGAGAACTGAATGAAGATGCCGATGTAGACGGCTTTATCGTTCAACTTCCATTGCCCAAGCACATATCGGAACAAAAGGTGATTGAGACCATCGACTATCGTAAAGACGTGGACGGTTTTCATCCCATCAATGTGGGACGTATGTCAATCGGACTTCCTTGTTATGTATCGGCTACCCCGAACGGAATCCTCGAATTGCTGAAACGCTATCACATCGAAACGCAAGGTAAAAAGTGCGTAGTGTTGGGCCGTAGCAACATTGTAGGCAAGCCGATGGCAGCCCTGATGATGCAGAAATCTTATCCGGGTGATGCTACAGTAACGGTTTGCCATAGCCGTAGCAAGGATTTGGTTAAAGAATGTCAGGAAGCGGATATCATCATTGCTGCTCTCGGTCAGCCCAACTTTGTAAAAGCCGACATGGTGAAAGAGGGGGCTGTGATAATCGATGTGGGTACTACGCGTGTGCCGGATGCAAGTAAGAAGTCGGGCTTCAAGCTCACAGGAGATGTGAAGTTTGACGAAGTGGCTCCGAAATGTTCTTATATTACTCCCGTGCCGGGAGGGGTAGGGCCGATGACCATCGTTTCGTTAATGAAAAACACATTGTTAGCCGGTAAAAAAGCTATTTATAAGTAAAGGATATTGCTTTAATGCACCGAAATGCTGAGGGTGTGTCAGGATGATGGCTTGTTTTCATTTTGATACACCTTCGTGTTTCCGGATGCAACAGCCCAAAGTCGTTGTCTTTGATATTGTACAGGGGATGATAAAATTAAAAAAATAAAGAAATGAAGAATGTAATTGTATTATTGTTCGCTTTCGTATTAATAACTTCATGTGGTGGACAAAAGAAACAGGCTAATGAGGATGTTCAGAATGTTCAATTAAAGGGAGAAGAGGTTCCCATTGATACAGCTCTTTTTCGTTATGCATACCGAATTAGGGTGCAAGGAGATAAAGCGGTAGTCTTTGACCTTCATAATGTGGATTATTATTATCATGTTTTCACATATCCCGGCTTTAAGTATATTTCCTCTTTCGGTAAACGGGGTGAGGGTCCTGAGGAGATGATTTCGGCTGAAAATATTCGTTGGGGAGGAGATAATACAGCATGGGTGTTGGATGGCTCAAAGAATCGTTTGTCTCGATATGGCGGCATTGCACCGGGACAAGAACCGAAACTGGAGGAAAACATTTCGTTGGACAAGGCGTTCATGCGTCCTTTAGACTTTGATTTATCGGGTGCGGATTCTTTTGTTATTCCTGACTATTCGGGAGAAAATCGTTTTAGTTGGGCAGACATGGCGGGGAACTTGTTGCATAAGTCCCACTGCATACCAATAACTGACGAGAAGCGGTTGCAAGAAAGTGCACCTGCTGTAGCACAAGGCTGGCGTAGCTTTATTTCGTTTAGTCCGGATAAGAAACTTTTGGTGACAGTAACTCAATTGGGAGATGTGCTTGATATTTATAATATAGAGAACGGCCGTCATATCAACTATAAGGGAGAAGATGGTGAACCTGAGTTTCATGTCACTTCAGAAGGATATGGTATTCCTGCCGGTCGGATGTGTTATTATGATATTCAAGTGACCGGGCATTATATTTATGCCATTTATGATGGACGTAAGTTTAGCGATATTGTGAAGGAGAAAGAATATAAGCAGGGGGCAAAACAGCTTCGGGTGTTTGATTTTGACGGAAAGCTGCGTAAGGAATACACGTTAGACCGTCCGGTTACAGGCATCTATGTGGATGAGGCAAATCATTGCTTGTTGGCAACGGATGTAAATACGGATAATCAGATAGTGAAGTATGTATTTTGACGGAGCCTGCCACAATGACATATATACGTGTGGTCTTATGCGTACGTCCGTGTAGCCCGATGCGTATATACGTGTAGGCTTATGCATACGTACGTGTAGGCTTGTGTCACCGTACATCTAAAAATATGCCATCCTGAATGTTGTAAAAAGACCTTGAGGTTTTCAAAAAAGACCAGGAGGTTTTTTAAAAAGCTCGGCATCTTTTTCAAAAAGCTCGGCATCTTTTTATAGAGGGCAGATTGTATCCCACCCTCACCAATCCGGTTATTCCTTTTTTCCGTTCATCCTTACATTTTAATCAAAATATGCAGACTATCAGCCTGTTAAGAATGACAGAATATCCTCTCATCTTCGTTTCAGCCGTGCTTGTCAAGCCCTTTCAAATCTGTCTCCGGCGATTCCCTTTTTTACGAATGAAAGGGGGCTGAAAGGGTGATGATGAGGTGTCCACTCACTGCCGGAACCCCATCAACAGAGTGTTTCAACGGCTAATGAAGGGAGAGAGGAAGAAATTATCTGGCTGATACGGAAACTTTATAATAAAAATGTTTCAGCCATTTTTAAACAGCTCTGGAAAGAGGGACGGATGATGGATATCACAAGGGAAAATAATTGTTTATGGGACTTTTTCTGGGTAAAAAATAGCTGGATGGAATTCAGAACTATCATGGAGCTCGGAAAACTATTGAAGAAAACCTTTGGATAATTGATTTATCTCCCATACCTTTGGTATCGTTTTAATAAGAAGGACGTAAAAGAGTTGCGTTACATTACCCGGAGGGATGCCTTCACTTATCCGGTTTGTCTCGATGAAAAGGATGATTTTAATGCATTAAACCGTTTCCCCGGTGAAATGACATTTATCCAAACACTGGATTGTGAAAAGAAGTTTTGCATGGCTTGAAAAATTCAGAAGGCTTACAATTGACTACGAGTTCCATGTAGATACAGCGGTGGCTATGGTGCAATTGGCTTGCTGTAAAATCATGCTTAATAAATATTTCGATTAATTTTTAAACAACTTCTAACAATAATTTCTTCCCCAACAAAAGAATACAAGAAATAATATTTACTTTTGTGACGAAGTTTACTATGAACTAAATATAAAGAACCATGAAGAGATATATTATATATTCCGTTATTGCAGTCATATCAGCGATATGGTTTTATATTTCTTATTGTGCCGAACGCAAAGAAATGCTCAATGTAGCAGAAGAAACCTTGATAAAGGCAGTGCATGAAGACTTGAATAATAGAATAATAGTTTCTGGTTTGACAATGCACCATTCCTCCTCTCCCACCCAATACAAACACATAGAAATCACACATGAGGATGGGGAAAAAACATATCAACTGGACAGTGTGAATAGCAGCAAAAACATAGATAAAGACTTGCATGCCCAAATACTGCATACCATTGCTATCCTTAACCGCCAATACGCCCACCCGGATACATTAAACCAGTTGTGGCAAAAAGAACTGCAAGCCAAAGGAATCAATCACATAAAGACTTTTATTGATATAACTATTTCCACTCGCCCATACAGGGCACAAAACCGTGACTCCCTTGCCGGTAAGCATTATACTTCGCTCCCCACATTCTATGCCGGAGCTAAAAACGAAATGAAATTGCAGCCAGCCATAGACCTGACCTTCTTCAGCATTCTGAATTACAATCTTCTTCTTTATATCTTTTGGGGAATAATAGGGGGATGCATTGGGGGAATAATCATTTCATTCTTACAGACTAAACAGAAAACAGAAATAACTTCTGAAAAATCGGAGGACAACTTTTGGTTGGCTCCCCCCAATATACGGCTATCGGACAATGTAGCTTACGCCCCCGATGCAAGCATCATATACCGAGATGGCAAAGTGGTGACAAAACTGCCTCCCCATCCCAATTTGTTACTGAAACTATTGGCAGAAGCCGAAGACCACCGCATGAATGGAGTGGACTTGACAAAAGCCATTTGGGGCGATAATGAAATTAATCTGGACAAATTGTACACATTAAACAGCCGCCTTCGCAAAATATTAAAAGAAATAGACACGGAAATAGCGATAAACAGCTTAAAAGATGGATATTTCCAACTAACTTACTCATACCTTTCAAAAGATGTAAGGGTGTAAATCTTTACTTAAAAGGTATTGAAAGGTAGTTTTTCTTGCTCGTATGAAAAGAAACACTTAGCTTTGCGACACATAAAACTACTATATAAAACAGAAAAACAAATGAATATGAAAAAGGTTTCAAAAACATTGGCGGTTGCATTGATAGCTTTATCTGCAATGTACATTAAAAGTATGACGAAAGAGCAATCTGCTCACGAATTATTGCTGTTGAACAACATTGAAGCACTTGCTTCCGGTGAAGATAACAACTTGGATAAAGCTGATTATTACTGTTATGGAAGAGGTAATATAGACTGCCCAATCAGTGGTGAAAAAGTAAATACAGTAATCAAAGTATATAGCCTTGACTAAGATATGAAATACTATTTTATATTTCTGCTTCTCTCTTTCTTAACCGGATGCAAGGAATCAGAGAAAGAGAAAATCGCTCGTTTGGTTAAAGAATGGGATGGGAAAGAGATTTCCTTTCCTCCCCATTCTGTCTTCACCATTCAAGGGAAAGACACGATTGATTTTTCTTTCGCAGATGCCGAATATAAGATAGTTACTTATGTAGACTCTGTAGGTTGCACCAGTTGTAAATTGCAATTGCCTCGTTGGAAAGAATTCATGCACGAAGTAGATTCATTGGCTCAGGGGAAAGTGCCCTTTGTGTTCTATTTCCACCCCAAGGATGTAAAAGAGTTGCGTTACATTACTCGGAGGGATGCCTTCACTTATCCGGTTTGTATCGATGAAAAGGATGATTTTAATGCATTAAACCGTTTTCCCGGTGAAATGACATTTCAATCTTTTTTATTAAACCGGGAAAACAAAGTGATAGCGATAGGCAACCCGGTTCACAATCCAAAGGTGAAAGAGCTCTATCTGCAGAGATTGACCAACGGCAAAATGCATTCTTCGTCAGTTGCCATGACAGACGTTTCCGTCAATACGGCCAATATGGATTTCGGGACTTTTCCACAATCGGAAAAGCAGGAATACAAGTTTGTATTGACCAATGAGGGCAACAATCTGCTGGTCATTCAGGATGTCACTACATCTTGCGGCTGCACCAAGGTGAGTTACAGCAAGGAACCTGTCCGTCCCGGCGCGCCATTGGAACTGACAGTGACGTATGAGGCAGAAGAAAAAGGTCATTTCAATAAGATGATAACCGTGTATTGCAACACAAAGGCATCCCCGCTTCGGTTAATGATAGCAGGGAATGCCAAATAAATAGAGTTTAATTTAGAGAAACCCTTCCTTCCCTTGGGTTTCTCCTTAAAGAAAGGAGGATTAGTCCGATGCAAACTTAATGGAAATAATCAGAATCTGCAAGTCATGTATTTGCTTTTTCTGCGGTGGAGTTCTTTCCGACAAAAGATGAAAACAAGATTAATGAATCATCGAAAAAACAAAAAGAGATGAAAAAGAATATTTTGAAAGCAACACTGGTTGCTGCATTCGGTTTGATAGCAGGATTTAATGTGTATAACTCTCAGAAGTCGGATGTGATGTCTGACTTGGCTTTGGCGAATGTGGAAGCATTGGCTGATGATGCAGAAAGCTCTGAAAATTTTACTAAATATACCTGTTGTGAAGCGGTATGGTTTGAAAGTAGTTGTGATGGTTGCAATGGTAAATCATACTCTTATGCTAGAAGAGTTTGAATTAAACCTTAATATTGGTAGAAAATGAAAATATGCGTTTTTATGACAATTGTAATGGCTGTATGCCTGGTTGCTTGCAAGCATGACAAAAATGCGATAGTTCGTATTGATAATCCTGAACACATACTGGTAACGGATAGCATCTATTCCAGGTTGCCGGGAAGTATGTTTTATCAAGATGGAATTATTTATTGGCAGGATGCCTTGTCTGCTGAAAACTTTATTCATGCCATTGAGGTTTCAACCGGTAAGGAATTGTATAGCTTTGGTAATATGGGTGACGGACCGGAAGAGTTTGCGCTTCCCTTGTTTTCTTTATCTTCCACATCGGGCTTATATATTTCTGATTTAGAAAAGAACTTGGAAATATTATATCAAATAGATAAGGACTCTGATACGTTGAATGTTTCTATAGGTACTTATGAGAATAAAACAGAAGCAAAAAGGATTATCCATTTGGGAGATGATGAGATTTTGTATTTCTTTCCGAATAAGGAAAAGCCCTTCGAAATATATCGGAATGGCGCTTGTGTAAGTAGCGGGAATCTTCCATTGGATGAGCATGTGACAAATGGGAATGATGTATATCAGGGCAGTGTAGTTTACAATCCTAAAAACGCATATTTGGTTTATTCAACTTTTGGCTTTCCTTATATGGCAGTATATCATTGGGAAAATAATAAGCCAGTGTTGAAAAAGGAACTTAAAACCCCGGTTGAATATACTATTTTAGAGAAGGAACTCAAACTGGATAACAAGGATGCAGAAGGTACAATGGAACTTGCCTTGACAGCAAACTATATAGTGGCATTGCAAAGGGATAAAGTGGTAGAGGGTGAAATGCCCAAAGCTAAATATGCTCGTGATATGTCTACTTTGCCTCGCTCTCTGTTTGTTTATGATTATGATTTGAATTTAATAAAAATCATCAATATGCCTTTCCCGTTATTGCGTCTTTGCGGAGATTTTGATAGCGACGATTGCTATATTATCGGGGCTAACCCTGAATTTGAGATATTGAAAATTAATTTGGCTGATTGAAATTCGCTGTTAGAAAATCAGAATAAAGATGAAAAAGAATATTTTAAAAGTAACACTGGTTGCCGCATTTGCTCTACTGACTGGGCATAATATACATAATTTTTTTAAAACTGAAGACATGTCGGACTTGGCATTAGCTAATGTGGAAGCATTAGCTGACGATAATGAAGCAGTAATCACTTGTTCACGTTCATGCTCAGATGGAATTGGCAGATGTTACATCAGAAGTAATTCGGGTCATTGTGCATTTACCGGTTATCAAGACGATTCATGTAGTTGCTAGTCTATTCATTATAGGATGAAGTAAAATCTGAAGATATTTTACTTCATCCTATTTATTTAAATAAAAAGAAAATGAAAAAATACATTCTCTTAATAATTACAATAATAGCATGTGTTTCCTCCTGCAATATTAAACCGATAGATAATTTTAAATGCATTACATTGAAGGTCAACTTAAAAGGAGATACTGTAAAGTTTGGTGATTTGTTTTCTAAAATGGAAATTATACCTTTAGAAACATTAGACAGTTGTTTAATAATGAATATTGAAAAAATTGAATTACATAATAACCAATTGTTTATTTTTGATAATTTGAGACCTGCTTTATATGTATTTGACAAAAAAGGAAAATACATAAAACAGATTGGGAAAAAAGGAGAAGGTCCTGACGAATTTCAGGTAATAACAGATGTGTTTATTGACAAAACAAGAAATGTTATATTATTCTTAAGTCACTTTGGAAGTGTGCTAATTTATGATATAGAAGGTAATTATATTGGCCGAGAAATGTTACCCATTAAAAATAATTATTATTCAATTGCAACGACAGAAAATAATAATTGGGTATTATGGTCATGTGTAGATGCAGATGAAAGCGGCATAACTGTTGTTAACAAAGATTCAATGCTTCCCATTTATGAAACATGGCACAATGACAGAATGTTAGATATGGGATTAATGAAGCCCTTTTACCAGTATAATAAAATATCTTTTTTTTCATCTGCATATCAAAATACAGTATACCAAATTAAAACGGATAGTTTAATAAGTGCATATAAATGGGATTTTAACAAAGATAATATAAAAAGTGGTATGCTCGAAGCATATTCTAAAATAAAAAATGGAAGTAAAAGAAACAACAAAATATTAAAAGATTTAGAAGAAGGAATACTTCCATATTCAATGGAAAGGCATAATCAAAATGAGCAATATTATTATGTAGCTTTAAGAAAAGGAGTCGGTATAGATCGGCCCTGGATTAATGTATTTTATAGAAAAAAAGATCATAGTACTTTTGTTTTTGAACAAATAGAAGAAGGGGTTAGCATTCGTCCAATATTGTTCACAAATGAAGATATTATTTCGACTTTATTACCCGAAGATTCTTTTTCATACAAAAAAATGTTACCACAGAACGAGTACGAAAAAATAGTATCAAGGAACTCGGACGACAATCCATGTCTAGTAAAATTATCTTTTAAATAGAGCAAGGAAGTGTTACCACGTATTATATTTATAGTGTTGTTACTTTGGATATGTTTTTCCTGTAATAGAGGAAATAATATCAAAGAGAAAGATATCATTATACAATGGAAAAATAAAATTGTAGCTATAGGAAATCCACTCCATAAACCCAAAATTAAAGAATCATATATCAAAAATTTAACAGAAAAGGAAGAAGTATGCACATTAAAGGGCAAGCAATTTCTATGTAATTTTTTTAATAAGCAGTCAAAAGACATATAACGTAATGGAGATAATTTTATTTATCATCTAAAAACATAAATAGAATATGAAAACAAAGAATTTAATTGCTGTAATAGCAGCAGCACTCCTCAGCAGTTGCATGCCTCAGAAGGAGGTAGCCGGAGACGTTTCCTTTTCTCGTGAGGACTTTCAGACAA